>Ga0116170_10000069_pt1 | contig 93021 bp, 74 predicted proteins | sample AD_JPNHW1_MetaG_FD_89797 | JGI IMG/M metagenome (GOLD analysis project Ga0116170, IMG submission 89797) | Active sludge microbial communities of municipal wastewater-treating anaerobic digesters from Japan - AD_JPNHW1_MetaG | ecosystem: Engineered > Bioreactor > Anaerobic > Digestate | place... | reverse complement strand
GCTCGGCGTAGGTCTTGGCGGCGGTGTCGAAGCCGAAGGAGGTGGGGATCTGGGCGTTCTTCAGGTCGCCGTCGATGGTCTTGGGGCAGCCCACGACCACGATGGACGATCCCTGGGCCTTGAACCACTCGGCCAGCACGGCGGCGTTGGTGTTGGAGTCGTCGCCGCCGATGATCACCACGGCGTTGGCCTTGAGGCCCTCCAGGACGGCCTTGCACTTCTTGAACTGCTCCTCGGTTTCCAGCTTGGTGCGACCGGAACCGATGATGTCGAAGCCGCCGGTGTTGCGGTAGGCATCCATGAGCGAGGACGTGATCTCGATGTACTTGCCTTCCTCGAGTCCCGAGGGGCCGCCCAGGAAGCCGATCACCTTGGATCCGGCGTCGATGGCCTTGAGGCCGTCGAAGATGCCGGCGATCACGTTGTGGCCGCCGGGAGCCTGGCCGCCGGAAAGGACCACGCCCACCACCAGAGGACCGGCGAGCTTTGCGGTGCCGGGCACCAATTCCGCCACGGGCTGGCCGTAGGTCTTGGGGAACAGGGCCTTGACCTTGTCCTGGTCGGCCACCGACTGGGTGGCGGCTCCGAACTTGAGCTCGACGGCGCCGGGCCCCTTGCGGAGCACGGGCGGAAGCTTGGGCTGGTAGGCCTTGCGGGCGGTCTGAAGAGCGGACAGCTGGGTCATTCAGGACTCCGGATGGTTGCTGGATGCGTGCGCCGCGGGCTATCCCCCCGGTCGCGGTGACAGAGGCGCAAAGGTAGAAACCCAAGGCATTCAAACCGGAGCTCGGGGTCCAGTACCGGGTTTCACTCCCGGAAGCTCAGGACCTCCTCGATCCCCTGGCCGCCCCAGGTGACCCGGATCAACCCATGCAGATTTGCAAAGTGATTGCAAATCCGCATGACCTCTAGAACGCCACGCTGAACCGTGCTCCAGGAAGGCCTGGACGAAGGCAACCTACCTCTAGGGACGGACTGGTGTTGTTTCGAGCCAGTGTTCTATCAAGCACCAGCGCTCCCATCTCAACTCCGGCCAGCACAGCCGCAGGAGCCAAGGCGGGGCTTTCTGCTCCGTAGGCGATGCCAACTCCAATCATCAATCCAGCGGTGGCCCCCAGGACCCCGGGAATTGGAGTCCTGGATGGATAGGAAGGCGGGGGTGACCTGGATACGCCTATTCCCGTTCCGATGACCATTCCTGCTGCGCCACCAATTCCCGCACCAACGAACCCCGTAATGATCTTCCCCAACCCGCAACTTCCGTCGGCTGCTCCACAGGGCGTTTCCTCCTTGGCGCCGTAGATCACTCCGGCGACGAAACCGATTCCGACACCAAGAGCGCCTCCAGCTGTTCCATAGACCGCCCCATCGTAGGCCTGCCGGGAAGCTCGGCTCCAGCGACCGCCACCCATTCCGGAAGTCCCATCCAACACTGCTGGCGGATAATCCGGATACGCTTGGGTCTGAGGTTCAGGCACGGCGCTGGGCGGTGGCAGTTCGAAGGCGGAGTCCGGGGAAACCGAGTATTGGAGCGCAGCACCCAAGACCAAGGCAAGGAAGGTCATTCCATCAATCTATCCCGGAGTCGGATCAGCCCCACCCTCGATAGCCCTGTTCTACAACATATGCCCAGTGAGGGTCCGTCGCGATGGATTGGCGGCAAGGCAATCCGCGATGCGATGGAATTCGTGCAAGTCTCGGATGATCCAGGATGATGTGGTCGTGGTCGTTCCGTTGCCACACTGATACCCCAGGGGTTCCGCGCATGCCATTGATCCGTTTCGCGGTCACCATCTTGAACCGGCCCACGAATCGCGATATCGTCATTTTCCGTCGTTCACCTGCGTTGACCCCTGTCCGTAGGGGCGATTCGGTCGGTAGGGGCGATTCATGAATCGCCCCTACTACAAATGGAATCGCCCCTACGGATGGGTGGCACCGAATGCGCTTGCTACGGGGTGGTTTATTACGCGCGCTCCAGCGCCGGCATCACGTAGGGGTCCACAAACTCCAACATGGCTTGCGCGGCGATGTCGTCTGTAGCGTTTGGGTCGCACAGTCCAAAACGCTTGGCCCCTCGCGCCAAATGCCCCAGCTCTCCATGCTTCCAGCAATTGTTTTCCGTACCAGCGCCAAGCAGCGATTTGCGCAGGGAATCCCGCTTTTCAAATATGGGAATGTCGTATAGGTATTCCAGGATCACCAAGGCCAGCATGACCGGGAAAACGGGCACCCTGACGCCCCCAATGACAACAAATCCATCTGTCTTTGGGTCATCGTTGGGGCCGTCGGTGACCTTGCGCAGAAGCAAACGGATCAGGTTGTAGCTGTTCAGCAAACGCTTCATCTGGCGGGGATTGCGCAGCTTGTATTCGCGGGTCCAGTGGTAATACGCGAACATTTGCGCGTCCGAAAGACCCAGTTCCTCCACCGAGGGCTTTGGCAGTTCGGCAGAATTTGATAAAACCAGGTCAACCACTTCGCGTCCGGAAAGCGTCCTGCTTTCTGGCGCATGTTCTGACGCGGTTGGCGAGAATGCATCTGCCTGTTGGGTACCTTCGACCGAGTTCCGCGAAGGCGTGGTGCCCAGCGTACCATACTCAAGCCAATCCTTCTTGTTCCACAAGTGATGCAGGTACTGCTTGCTCGATTCTTCGTCGGGGTTCTCCAGTCGAAGGGGCAGATGCAACACCTTGGCCAGGTAATCGCGTGCGATGCACAAAGGGCTTTCCCCGTTGCGATAGGTCGCCAGATCCTTGTAGTGCAAGGCCAAGGCGGCCAACGCCACCCGCTGGTCCACGGCGATGATCACCGTGACCCGTGGGATGTCCATCACCAACCGCACCGCCTCGAAGGTCTTCACGATCCCTTCGGGCTCGCAGCGATCCAGGTCGTCGACCACGAACACGAAGCGCCGTTCCTTGGATCGCTTTGGCACTTTCCCATCGCCCAGCCGCACCGCGCACAGCTTGCGGATCTGTTTTTGCATGACGGGAAGTGTCCCCAAATCCTTCTGGTAGTCCGGAAGTTTCAGGTAGGTCCGCAGTTCCTTGGTGCGTGCTTGGGCCAGCACCTCGGAAACAGGTTTCTTCAGGAGCGCCAAAAACGCCATCGCGCCGGCAATGCTCAATAAGGGAAGGGGTTGACTCATGATCGCCGGTAGCGAAGCATCCCCTCCACTCAAGGCTTTGCCAACTCCCGGCCAGGATTTGTACACCCCCCAGATGGCTCCCCCCATGGCTGCGCTCACCTGGGCCGCCAGCCATGCCGCACGCCAGCCATGCAGGGCAAACGCAAACTTCACGACCAAGGCAAGTCGAGCCAGCTTGTTAGCCAGGGCTCGCTTGGCTTTTCCAAAAAAGCCTTTCGGGTTGCTCAAGAACGGCGAGCTGAGCGCCGAAATCGCTTCTTGGGCCAATCCTGCCTGGAGATTTCCGCAATGCTCATAGACCCAGGCATTGAAGGTACCAAACAAAACTTGGATATGATCTTGAGTGCGCAGATCATCTCCTAATAGCGTCAAAACACTACTTTTTCCAACCCCCCAATGCCCCAACAATCCCACGGTGAAATGTTCATTGTTGCTGGGATGTGTGATCAAATCGCTCAACGCTTTGACCAAGCTCGTACGCCCCAGCTTGTCGGTCCGGACTGCGACTGATTCCGCAAACATATCGCCTGAAGGAACATGCTGGATGACAGACACCGACACCCAAGAGCCGTATGTTCCAACCATTTGATCTAGGGCCGCTTGTGTTCTCGCCTCTTGCCTATCTGCCTTGAGGCGCTCCACCGCTGGCTTGAACGAGGATTCCCAGATTTCCAACACTCGCTGGGAGAGTTGGGATGACTCCAGCCAAATGGGTTTGGCGAGATAATCTTCGACAGATAATTCGCTAGACTCAATTAAGACAATTTCTGACTCTATTGCCGCTTTGGCGGCGTCGGCGGCGGCGAAGGCGGCGGCTCTGGCGGCGGCGGCGGCGACGATGGCGGCGGCTCTGGCGAAGGCGTAGGCGTCGTTGGCGGCGGCGGCGGCGGCGGCGGCTCTGGCGGCGGCGGCGACGGCGACGACGGCGACAGCGGCGTCGTCGGCGGCGGCGGCGTAGGCGTCGGCGTAGGCGGCGGCGGCGCCGAACTTTCCAGTCGCAAACCAAGAAAAGACACTGGATTGGACCAAGTGAATGGCGAGCAGATGACGCGCTCGATCCTCTGGATTCCAGTAGTCAAAATTTCCTTGAGCAGCCAAGAGCGGAAAGATTTTCACCGATTGCCTCCATGCAAAGGCAACTACCAACCTCTTACCCTTCTTAAAAAAAACCTTTTCTAGCCGTTTTCGAAGATTGTCTCGCCACTGATCCAGATCTTCCGTTGTGCCGATATTGGCATCGCTCATCTCCACCCTCCCGAGCGCGCATCGCGCAACGGCACCGTTCGCTTCAGTCGCTGGTTTGTCAATTCTTGGCTTGGCAGGCATTCACCCATCGTGGCGGCTCCGGGGGAGGGTAATTTTGCCACAAAGGTAGCCTTGGCTATCCGCCGCAGGGTCGATTCATGCAATGCCCCTGCTGCTATTGCGTTACGCCTTGCTGCGATCATCCCATCGCGAAGGATTGGCGGTGATGTAATCGGCGATGCGATGAAATTCGTGCAGGTCTCGGATGATGCGGTCGTGGTAGTTCCGTTGCCACACCGGCGATCCCGGTGTTCCGCGTAGGGCGTTGATCCATTTCGCGGTCACCATTTTGAACCGGCCCACGAATAGCGGTATCGTCATTTTACGTCGCTCCCCCACGTTGGTCCCCATCCGTAGGGGCGATCCGGTCGGTAGGGGCGATTCATGAATCGCCCCTACGGATGGGGGGGGCGCCCCTATGGATGAAACGTCATGGATCCAAACGATTCCATGCACATGGTCGGGCATCATTCCCGGAAGCTCAGGACCTCCTCGATTCCCTGGCCGCCCCAGGCCAATGCCAGCAGGCGGTCCACTCCCAGCGCCACTCCCGCCCCCGAGGGCATGCCCGCCTGCAGGGCGTCCACCAGTTCCAGCGGCCAGGGCGGCGAATCCTTGCCCTGGGCCAGGCGGGAGGCACGCTCCGCGCGGAAGCGGTCGGCCTGTTCGGCCGGGTCCACCAGCTCGTCGTAGGCGTTGGTGAGCTCCACGCCCTTCCAGTACATCTCGGCGCGCATGGCCACCTCGATGCCGTCGTGGACCTCCAAGCGGGCCAGGGCCGCGCGCGAAGGCGGATATCCCCACAGGAACACGGGATGCGGATCCCCAAGACCGGGCTCCACCCGGCTGACCATCAGAAGATCGATCCACCCGTCGCGATCCCCGGCATCCAGCGGTGGGAGCACCGCCACGGCGTCCTCGGCGGCCTGTCGGATTTTGTCCACTGGATCCAGGAAGGGATCCACCCCGGCGCGTTCCAGGAATGCCTCGCGCACGCTCAACCAGCGGGCCTCGGGAAGATCCGGCACAACCGTGCGGCAGAGGTCCTCCACTTCACGGCACAGTTCGCGCAGGCTCCATCCCGGCCGGTACCACTCCAGCAGGGTGAACTCCGGATTGTGCCAACGGCCCGCGCCTTCGTCCCGAAACGCCTTGGCCATCTGCCAGATGGGGCCGCTCCCGGCGGCCAGGAGGCGCTTCATGTGGAATTCCGGACTGGTCTGGAGCCACCACCGGTCCTTGCGCAGCTGGCTTTGCACCGCGAAGGAATCGATCCAGAGATCCACCGTCCCGGCCCAGGAAAGCTGCGGCGTTTCCACCTCCACCACCCCCGCCCCGTGGAGGAATTCGCGGATGGCGCGCAACGCCCCGGCACGGAAGCGCAACGCCTCCATGGTGGCAGTGGGCTTCCACGACTCCGCCTGCGCCAGATCCATCAGGTTCTCCTCCCCCATCGTCGACAAAACGGGAAAGCTACCACCGCCGATCCTTCGGGGGTATCTTTGCCGTCCGATGTCGGATTGGAACGAACAGCTGCGGGACGCCTTCCGCGATCCCGCGCAACTGGCGGCCCATCTGGAGATCCCCCTCCCGCTTCTGCCACCCATCCATCCCGGATCGGGAAGTTTCCCCTTCCTGGTCCCCCGGCCCTTCGCCGACCGCATGGAGCGGGGCAACGCCTTGGACCCCCTGCTCCTGCAGGTCTGGCCCGATCTCGCCGAGACCGCGCCCTCCGCCGACGAACTCCCCGACCCGGTGGGAGACGGCAACGCGGTGCGCACACCGGGCCTCCTGCGCAAGTACCATTCGCGCGCGCTGCTTCTGACCACCGGCGCCTGCGCCGTGCACTGCCGCTACTGCTTCCGGCAGGAGTTCCCCTACCACCACTCCGGCTCCGACGCCCGATCGCGCATGGACTACCTGCGCGCGCATCCGGAGATCGACGAAGTCGTGCTTTCCGGCGGCGACCCGTTGATGCTGGGCAATTCCGCCCTGTCCCGGCTCTGGAGCTCCCTGGAAGAGATTCCCCACCTGCGCACCATCCGCATCCACACGCGGCTGCCCGTGGTTCTCCCCGATCGCGTCGACCGGGGATTGCTCGATCTCCTGGCCGGAAGCCGCCCGAGGGTGGCGGTGGTGGTCCACTCCAACCATCCCCGCGAGCTGGACGCCGAGGTGGCACGCGCCGTTGCCGGTTTCCGTCAAGCAGGCGCCACGGTACTGAACCAGTCGGTGCTGCTTGCGCGGGTGAACGACGACGTGGAGGTGCTCCACGAACTCTCGCGCCGCCTCTGGGAGATCGGCGTCCTGCCCTACTACCTGCACGCCCTGGACCGGGTGCGCGGCGCGGCGCGGTTTTCCGTGCCGGACTCCCGGGCGGTGGAGCTGGTGGACGCGCTCCGTAGACGGGCGGCCGGCTACCTGGTGCCGCGCCTGGTCCGCGAGATCGAAGGGGAGCCTTCCAAGACTCCCCTGGCCTGAAGCCCTACTTCTCGATCGCGCGTTGGATGCCGGTCTTGCGCAACTGGTTGACGATGCGCGTCTGGCTCCCGTCCTTCATCCAGGCCACCGCCCGCATCAGGTACACGCCGGATCCCACCGGACGGCCATTCTGGTCCATGCCGTCCCAGGCCAGCCACACCTCGAGGTCGCCGCGGCGGGTCCGGGTGATCTGCCCCTTGTCCACCCACTGGCGGAACATGGGCAGCTCCTGGTAGGCCACGGAGTTGCCCAGGTTGTCGTAGATGTAGAGGATGACGTTTTCCGGCACGCGGTTGAGCTTCACCAGCATCCCCGAGAACCGCCGGGTGTCGCCGGGAGCGGCGATGCCGTCGGGCAGGGTCCAGGGGTCCGCCGGGCTCTTGCGGACGAAGGGCTGGATGGCGGGCTCCCCGGGAGGCACCACGTAGCCGTCGGCCTTCACCATGGGATTCGGCAGCTCCACCTCCATGTGCGCCGGAACCGCTCCATATTCCAGAGGGGTCCAGTGCGCGAAGCGCTCGGGAGCGTTCCCTTCCATGTCGGCCAGCGCACCGGGCCAGGAGAAGCGCACCGAATCCCCAGGACGCCCCACGAAGGAGGAATCCACGACCAGCACGGCCTGTCGCGCGGACACCAGGACGGGAGCGACGATCGGTCGGATCACCTTGCCCAGGCTGTCCACCGACGGCCGGCCCACCGAGATCCACCCGGGAGAGGTGTTGGCCACATGCAGGGCCTCGGAGAACCAGGTCCGGATGGAATCCGGAGTGGTTCCCGTGAAGGAGAACCGGAAGTGCGCACGGACGATCACCGGATCCACCCGATCCTGGATGGCGAACCGTGCCGGCGAGGCGGTGGGCATGCGCGAGGAGCGGAAGGATCCCAGGTCGCCGCAGCCCGAGGCGGGGCACGACGTCGCCCCGAACGGGAAGGGATCCACGTCGAACACCAGGACCGTGTCGGACGACTCCGGCGACAGGCCGGCCAGATCCACGTTGCGTTCCACAAGGACGCCGTTGGTGTCCGGCCAGCTGAAGGTGAACAGGTCCGCCACCTTGAGAGGCTTGGACAGGTGCAACACCACCCGATCCGCACGACCATCGGCGTCCAGATCGGCGATGGTGGCCAGACGCGGAGGACGATCCATCCCCACGACCTCCACCAGCCGGGACAGAGCTCCGGGAATGTTGCCCAAGGAATCGCGCACCATGCCCGCCTGCGTGAACCTCACCGAATCTCCCGGTTGGATTTGGGCATCGGTGGAATCGGCCGGGAACAGGAGGATCAGATCTCCCGTGGCGGTTTCCACCCGCGCCTGCCTGGCCACCACGGCAGCGAAGGTTCCCGGAGCCGGTTGGCGCGACAGGACGCGGCTGGCCGGATTCAGGGAAGGCCACACCCCTTCCGAAGGCTTCACCCGCAGGGTATCCCACAGAGGACCGCGCGTGAGCGTCGCCGAGAGCGGCACGGGAGCGATCCTCTCGACCACCTTCACCGGCATCGTCGGCCATCCCGGGCCCGCCGTCCAGGAGGCCTGCAGTGGACCGCCTGCTCGAGTGGTCAGGGGGACCGCGCTGGGGAACACCCAAGTGAGGACGGACCCGTCCGGCGAGATGGAGACATCGGCCACGGCCAGGTTCAGGAGATTGGAGGAAGTGGGCCAGGGCAGGTCGATCTGGCTGCCGGCCGACCAAGCCGTGCGGATGTGGAGATCGGCGCGATCCAGCATGCCATCGCCGTTGTCGTCGAAGTAGACCACGGAATCCGGTGGAATGGCGGAAAAGCGCACGGGAGTGGCCTGGATGGAGCTTCCGAGGGAATCGTCGGTGAAGACGATCGCCCCGTCCAGCACGGGTGCCATGGACAGCACGTCCAGAGAAACCTTGCCTCGGACCAACCGGACGGAAGCCACCACCCCGGTGGTTCCGCTGGGCCGCAATTCGATGCCCGGCAGGCTGGGCAGGAGGCCCACAACGGAATTGCACTGCAGGCAGAGGTCGTCGCCGATGAACGCTCCCACACGTACCTCGGCCTTCTGGCCCACGAGGGATCGAATGGAGAAGGTGTCCACGGGATTGCCCGTGGGATCCAGGAACCGCAAGCGCGCCTTGGGGGCATGGACCAGGCTCCGCGCCCGGACTCCCAGGTAGTTCCCGACGACGGAGTCGAGTTCGCTGATGGAAAGCCCCATCTGCAGGAGAGTGTCCCGCACCGTTCCCGTGGAACCCTGCAGGAAGGTGAAGGCTCCGTAGTAGATCCCGTCGAGACCACGGGTCAACGTGACCTTCAAGGAATCCCCCAGACGATGGCGCACTCCCAGGACCAGGGTGGGCGTCGTCTTTTCCTGGTCCTGGACGGCGACTTGGATTTGGCCGATGGGGCCATCCACATCCGGAGTCATGTAGAGGAGAGGCGTGACCGGATGGTGCAAGGCCAGGATCGCCGAAGCGGTATCCCGCCGGTCGCGCGGCATCCGATAGGTGGCCCGCAGGGTGTCCCAGCCAGGGCCGGAACGGACCACCAGGTCGCCGGGCACCGATTGGGCCAGAGCGAGATCCTGCCAGGCGATGGTTCCGGTGAAGGTCCCCCGCGCGAGATCGCTGGCTGTCGGGGGAACCGGCAATCCAATACGCTCCTGGTCGAGACTGGTGCGGGTGATCAGGTCGACAGGCAGCGCAGTGGTCTTTTCCGGGATGGTCTGGAGAGTGACCACGATGTTGCGGTCGGCACTGTCGGCCCAGGGCAAGCCGGATTTGTCCGGCTTGAGGGTCAACGCCGTGGCCGGTCCGCAGCGGGTGTCCAGAAGCGTGTCCAAGGGCCCCGGGACCACCGGAGCGGTGGCATCGGTCACCAGGATGTTCAGTCGCGCATTGATGGTGTTGGCTGCCTGCTTCACCGTGACGTCCACCACGTTGGCACCGGGTTCCAGCGCCACGATGGAATCCAGGCTCATGCGGTAGGAGTTTCCATTGACCGAGGCTTGCACCGAACGCGCGGATTGTCCGTTGGTCAGGTTCACCACCTGGATGCTGTCGGGGACCGACGGCTTGATCACCTGGCCCAGGATCTTCTGGATCACGTTGGTGAGGCTGTCGGGCATGTTCGGAGGGATCTGGTAGTAGGTCCCTCCCGTGCGCCTGGCGACATCGGCCAACTCCGAACCGGCCACGTCGTCCACGCCCAGGTAGATGGTGAAGACGGGAGGGATGGCGCTGGAATCCGTCGTCCAGGTGAACCCGCCCCACTTGACCGTGGTGGTCGCCCGCAGCGCGTTCGTCCAGGTCCCCGCGTTGGGCCGACCATCGGAGATCATGATCACCGCTTTGCTGGGATCCGCCGAGGGAGGGATCACCACATCCCCGGAGTGACCACCGTACAGCTGGATGCGCGCCCAGGTGAGGGGGGCCTCGTAGTTGGTGCCCGACGATTGCTTGAGGGCGAGGGAATTGACCAACCCCTCGACCGCCACCGGAGTGTTCAACAGGGTCATGTCGGTGGTGGCCTGGTCGATCCCGCTGGCGAAGCCGATGATGGAGGCGAAGGAGTTGGGAGCCTTGGTCGCCTGGAAACGGATGGCGTTCTGGACGGTGGACACCCGGACCTGGTAGGGATCGCCCGCCACCGAGCAGACTCTCTTCAGGTCGTCGTACTTGGTGCCCGGCGCCGCGACGGCCACGGTGAGGCCATGGAAGGTGATCGTATCCACATAGGTGATCGCCGGGGTGCGCACGGTCCGGTTGCACTCGAACCAGCCACTGGTGTCCTCGGCTCCGGGAAGGATCACGGTGGGAAACATGGAGGTGGTCTGGTCCACCGCGTACACGATGTCCGTGGCCGGAGGCGTGGACCCCGGGATCCCGCAGATGTTCAACCCCTCGCTGGAAATACGGGTGGTGGCGGCGGGAACCCGGATGGTGGCTCCATCCAAGGCCCAGATGGGCATGCACTTGCTGGTCGAAACCAGATCGCAACGCTGGTCGGCCGCGTTCGACGCGGCAGCCAGAGAGGCTATCGCCATCCAACCGATTGCAAACGACAACGAAGGGTGAGCTCGAAACATTCGCCTAAGATGTCTTCACCAGAGCCCGGAGAACATCTCGTTTCCCGAAAGAAACGCTGACAAGCGTTGAAAGGTTGTCAACACCCTACGAACCCGGGGCAACTCCGGAGTTGCGCATCCTGCTATCCATTGAAAGAGACCCTCCGGAGGAACGGCTCCAAGGACCTCTCCGGGACCACGACCCCCTTTCCCGCAGCGGCGAGCCCGGAGGCGAGGGTTTCCTGTTCCGTCTGGCCGGGAGTGGGGCACCAGATGCACCGCCCATCCAGGATGCCCAAGGCTTCCAGGTCCATGAGCGTGCTGTACCCACCCCTGGACAGAATCCGACGCGCCCCTCCGAGGGCGGACACCAGAGCGGGAGTGGGGAGATGGGCGACCTCCGCCACGCCCTGCGCGACGGGATCGACAGTCGGGCAAGGCAGATCCGGACGCCCGCGGACCAGCAGATGGCGTCCTGGAGCGCGCTCCAGGGATCGGCGCACGATGGACTCGAGATTCGTGCGTCCCGGCTCGGGCCCGCTCACCAGGACCACCAGATCCCATGGACCGCTCCAGCGGGGATCGCCGCAATCCCCCGCCATGCGCGAAAGCGGCCCCAGATACCGCAACGGGGGAAACTTCGCCGGCCTCCGGGGATGGCCAAGCCGTCCCGACAATCCATCGACGCCCGGGTGATCGGGAATCCAGACCGCGTCGTATCCACGGACCAGCCGCGACACGGCCCACTCCCCCAGCCCTTCGAACGCTCCCAACCCCCGCGGGGACGCCAAGCGCAACTGGTGGGTGAGCAGCACGGATTCCACCCCGGTCATCCGGCAACCGTAGCGGTTGTCCGACACCACGAGGTCGAATCCCTCCCCCTTCCAGGATTCCACCAGCGCCCTCTCCCGACGCATGGCCCTCCACAGGCGCGAAAGGGAAGCCAACAGGCCCGGAACGAGCCACGGACCCGGAGCATAGCGAACTCCGTAATCGGGAAGCTCGCGCAGGGGAAGATCGGGAAACTCTCCGTGCCACCAGTCGGCCGACCGTCCGTTGGACGCCAACACGACGGAAGTCCCTCCCGCGAGCAGCCTCCGGACGAGCACGCTGGAGCGAGCGACATGGCCCAACCCCCAATCCAAGGCGCAGACCAGGGCGCGCCTGGATCGGCCTTCCAACGGCAAGGGGCTGGACTCGCGCTCCATGCACGCCAACGTACATCGCGCAGGCTTCCAAAGGAGATCCCCGAGGGTCTATCTTTGCTCGCCCCTGACGGTCCCGAGCCCCAAATCGGATTCGGGCCTCCCGGCCCAGGGCCATCCCATTCCGATCCGAAACGAGCCATGCACACCTCCCTGGCCAAGGTCCTGGCCCTCTCCCTCACGCTTTGCGGCCTGTTCCTCCTGGAGTCGTGGATCGGTCATCGTTTCCCCGAGTTCCCCCTGCGCACCCCCCAATTCCTGGACGGAATCTGGCGGGTCGCCTCCGCCACCGGCACCGGCGCCGACACCGCTTCCGCGGATTCGGCGGCCGTGGAGCGCGCGGACACCACCAGGACCCTGGTGCCGGATTCCACCTTGGCGGGACCGTCCGACTCCACCGGCCACTACATCCTGCTGACCGGCGACTCCATGATCGAGGAACTGCAGAGGTTCCTGCAGCCCGTGGCCAAGCGCAACGGGCACCGCATGGCCACCGCGATCTGGTACGGATCCAACTGCCAGACCTGGGCCACCTCCGGTCGGCTTCGCGAGATCCTCGCCCAGTACAGGCCCAGCGCCGTGATCTTCTCGTCCGGCGCCAACGAATTGCTGTTCAACGATCCCCCCAAGCGCAAGGTGTTCGTGGACTCCATCCGCGCCGTGTTCGACCAGGCGGGAATCCCGTGGATCTGGATCGGGCCACCCATGTGGAAAAAGGGATACGGACTGGACGACACCATCCGACACGTGGTCGGCGACACCCGCTACTTCGGGATCGGGATGTACCGCCTGGCCCGCAAGCGCGACGGTGCGCACCCCACCCGGGAGGCCGCGGGCATCTGGGCCGACAGTCTCTGTCGCTGGATCCGCACCCAACCCAACCTCCTGGGGCGCCATGTGGCCTGGGACACGCTCCAGCGCGACTCCACCGGACGGGTCGTGGCGCCCCAGCGTCCCGATCGCGGCCGCTGGGCCTCGTTCGCGGAAACCCGGATCCTCCCCAAGACGGGCCCCCTGGAATGACCCTCGCCGAAAACCTCCGATCGCTCGTCCATTTCGATCCGGCCTCTCCGCTCCTGTTCACCAGCGGGATCTTCCTGCCGGTGTTCGCCCTCTTCCTGGCAGGCTACATGGCCCTGGGGAGGCGCACCACCGCCAAGCTCGCCTGGGTGTGCCTGTTCAGCGCGTGGTTCTACTGGAAATCCAGCGGATCCTATCTGGCGCTGCTTCTGGTGTCGGTGCTGGCCAACCACGGGATCGGACTGTGGCTTGCCGCCAAGCCCCGATTCCCCAAGGCGCTCCTGGCCGCGGGCGTGGTCCTGAATCTGGCGCCGCTGGCCTTCTTCAAGTACGCGAACTTCGCCATCGAGAACGCCAACGCCTGGTTTTCCACGAGCCGCTCCCCTCTGGAGCTTTTCCTGCCGGTCGGCGTGTCCTTCTTCACCTTCCAGGGGATCAGCTACCTGGTGGACATCCATCGAGGCAAGGCCAATCCCGCCCGCAACCTCCTGGAGTTTTCCTTCTACCAGACCTTCTTCCCCCACCTGGTGGCCGGCCCCATCGTGCGGGCGGCGAGCTTCCTGCCGCAGATCGCCCAACCCCAGGCGTTCACGAGCCTGTCCGAAGCCGATGACGACGACGCCCACAAGCTGTCCGGGAACCTGCGGCGCATCAGCGTGGACGCCGGGCTCTGGCTGATCCTCAAGGGCCTGGCCAAGAAGGCCATCCTGGCCGACGGCCTGGCCCAGTACTCCGATCTGGTGTTCGGGAACACCGCCGGATACGGAGGCATCGAAGCGCTGATGGCCGCCTGGAGCTACACGCTCCAGATCTACGGGGACTTTTCCGGATACACCGACATGGCCATCGGGATCTCGCTTCTGCTGGGGTACCGCCTGGGCGACAATTTCCGATCACCCTACGTCTCGCTTTCCATCACCGATTTCTGGAGACGCTGGCACATCAGCCTTTCGGCGTGGCTTCGCGACTACGTGTACATCCCCCTGGGTGGAAACCGCAAGGGACCCGCGCTGCAGGCCACGTTCCTGATGGCCACCATGCTCCTGGGAGGACTCTGGCACGGAGCATCGTGGAAGTTCGTGATCTGGGGCGGCGCCCACGGAATCCTGTTGGCCCTGCACAAGGTCTGGCTGGCCACGCGCTCCCGCCACCCCCTGGGCCGATGGATGGAGCGAGGATCGACAGGAGCCCGGGCGATCGCGTGGATCCTCACCTTCCACCTGGTGGCCGCGCTGTGGATCCTGTTCCGCGCCTCGTCCACCGAAGAAGCATGGAGCCTGTTCACGGGAATCGCCACCGGCTGGGACTGGAAGGTGGTCCTTCCGTTCTTCCACGACCGGGCGCTGGTCGTGGCATTGCTCGTGGTCGGATTGGCGACGCACCTCTGGCCCGCCACGTCCAAGGAACGACTGCGTGCCCTGTTCGCGCGGATGCCCTGGGAACTGAAGGTGTTGGCGTTCGTGGCGGTGGTGCAGGGAGCGATGGAGGTGGGCGCGGCGCACGTCCAACCCTTTATTTATTTCCAATTCTGAGGGGTGTCTCGCGGCGCAACCTCCCCTCCAAGGGCTGATCCGCACCTATGGACTGACGCGCGCCGCCCTGAGCGAAGTCGAAGGGTACGCCTTCGGGGGGGACACGGCGCTTGCTGACCCTCAATCCAATTGATGGCCATCACCGGATCGTCTTACCGGTAATTGTTACGAGCTTGTGACTTATTCGCAGCCTTGGCTTGCATACATTCTATTGAGACAACATCTCTTTTTCACAGGAGTCCGTTCGATGGATAGTCAAGTGCTCTTCCCGTTCGCGCAGTACTGGTGGCTGTACGCCCTCTTCACCACGGGCATCCTGGGACTTCTGGTCCTGGATCTGGGAGTGTTCCACCGCAAGTCCCATGTGGTGGGCATGAAGGAATCCCTGGGCTGGAGCGTGGTCTGGATCTCGCTTGGATTGGCCTTCGGGGTGGTGTTGTGGCAGTGGTCCGAAGGGCAACTGGCCGCGCGAGGATTCGCGGAGGCCTCCGCGATGGCCGACCGGATCGGACTGGAATACCTGAGCGGCTTCGTGGTGGAAAAAGCCTTGGCGGTGGACAACCTGTTCGTGATCGCCATGATCTTCGCCTACTTCCAGGTACCGGCCGTCTACCAGCACCGCGTCCTGTTCTTCGGCATCCTGGGAGCTCTGGTGTTCCGTGCCCTGTTCATCGCGGCCGGTGCCGCCCTCATGCAGTACCACTGGGTGATCGTGGTCGCCGGACTCTTCCTGATCTTCACCGGGGTGAAGATGCTCTTCGCGGGCGACTCCAAGGTGGATCCCGAAAAGAACCCCCTGATCCGCCTCTTGCGGAAGATCCTGCCGGTCACGCCGGGCTTTCGCGAGCAGCGCTTCTTCGTTCGCGAGGGCGGACGCCTGTGGGCCACTCCGCTGCTGATCTGCCTCGCGTTCATCGAGATCTCCGACATCGTCTTCGCCATCGATTCGGTGCCGGCGATCTTCGCCCTCACCAAGGAGCCCCTGGTGGTGTTCACCTCCAACATCTTCGCCATCCTGGGATTGCGCTCGCTCTACTTCCTGCTGGCGGGAGTGATGGACAAGTTCCACCTGCTGAAGGTCGGATTGGCGTTCATCCTGGTCTTCGTGGGCCTGAAGATGGTGTGGCTGGACCAGGTGTTCGGCGGGAAGTTCCCCATCGGCTGGTCCCTGGGAATCATCGGGGGGATGCTCCTGGCCTCCATGGCGGCATCGCTGGCGATCAAGCCCCGCGAAAGCACCTGATCCCCGGTCCGCCGTCAGAACTCCAACGCCCCCCCGGCTTCCCATCCACCGAGCGGATCCACCGGGGAGGCTTCTGATGAGGACGAGTTCGATTCCTCGGCCCCAGGTGAATCCCAATCCCCCGCCACCGGCACGCGGATCCCCAACCAACCGACGAACATTCCCAACCCCACCCGACGTCGGACCTCCAGCCGAGGTCCGGTCGCCACGATCCACCCGGTCCCCATGGCCAAGGTGTCCCGCCTCGCCATGGGAAGGAGGGTCTTCACCGCCAATCGAACCCTCTGGATGTCCGCCTCCATCCCGATCCAACGGAAACGCCAGCGCGGTACCAAGGTCCACGCCCCCCGACGGTAGGCGCGTTGGAACTCCGCATCCCAGATTTGGACGGAAAACGTCCCGAAAAGGAAATCCCTCCGATCCTCCACGAGCGAAGTGAAGGGAGCCATTACCCCCTTCGACAGCAGGTTCCAGTGCAACGATGGATGGTCAAGCCCCCCTTGGGGCGAACGAAGACTCCACTGGCGGGTTTCCACGAAGAGGCCCCAGGGCTTCCATCGGAGAGACGCTCCCAGCGCAGCGCGCGAGCTTTCCAGAACCTGTTCGAGGAACACTTCGTCGAATCGGTGCCCCTCCATCGTTCCCTGGCGATCCTCCCGCCAAAGATGGATCCCCAGGCTTCCGGCAGGCCAGTGTCGCACCCCTTCGATCCTCCACCCGGAAGCCAGCGTGGTGTCGGTCAGATGATCCTTATCCGACTCCATCCCGTCTCGACGTGCCCGCCACCAGCCCCCACGGAGATCCCATTCACCCAACGGCATCTCCAAGGCCAGCCCCATGGAATCGGTTCGGGATGGCCAGTCCAGATCAAGGACGCCCTCCTCCGCGCGAACCCGCAGGGAACCGTCGTCGCGGGATCGCTCCACCCCTGCGGCCAGGCCCCAGCCCCCCCTCCTCCATCGCAATCCCACTCCCGAAGCGAGGCGATGCGTCCCCTGCTCGTGCCAGAAGCGCACACGACGATCGGATTCACCCAGTCCCAGGGAGGCGAACCAATCCGTCTCGACGTTTCTCCGATCGGTGAAGCTCCAGCCCGTTCCTGCCAGGCTCGCCGACTCCCGCCGATCGAGACGCCCGCCGCAGGCATCTAACCTGCCTCCGACCCGAAGGCATGGAGCGAGCATCGCCCCTTCCGAGGAGGCATCGAACCTCACAGGACGTCGGATCGACAGCCACCGTTCACCCTGCCAGCGGATCCCCAAGGAGTCTCCTGCAACCCCTTCGGCGAGCAGCCATCCGGGATCGGCCCCCAGAACCCCTTCCAGGGGAATCCGCCCCGCCATCGCCAGTCCAGAAACGAAAAGGACCCCCGCCGCGAAGGCCAGGAGTCCAGGAATCGGCGATCCCCCGGTGTCAGCCAATCAGAAGCCTGCCCTGCGCGGCAGGAATTGACTGCTTGGTGCGACCACGGTTCCTTCCGGATCCATTTCCTGCATCTTGGCCAGGACGTCCTTGGTGGTCTTGAAGGCCGGGAAGATGCCTCCGAAGGTCGGATCCGGCCACTCCATGTAGGGCTCCATATCCAGAGGGCCTTCCGGATCCAGATCGTCCAGATCCTTCATGCTGGTGGAGACGGCCCCCTTCACCAGACTGAACGGCCCCTTGGTGGACCACTGCGCGGCATCGTTCCACTGGAACCTGGGGAAGAACACCTGGCGACTTCCCAAGGTGATGACCTTGGCCAGATCCACCTTCACGGAAAAGCCAGGATAGTAGACGGTTTTGTACTGGGTTTGGTAGGCAAGACCTCCCGACGCGTCGGGAAGACCCACGAATCCGGCGTACTCTTCCCTGTACTCGCCCTCCTTGGTGAACGTGGTGGGGCCGGACAGGAGACGGACCAGGGAGTCGGCCGCTTCATGCGCCGCCTTGTTCTGGTCGGCATCCAACTGCAAGATTCCCTTGCTCAAGCTGGTCTGGTAGGCTGTGGAATAATCGGCCGCGGCCTTCAGCGTGTTGGCCATCTGGATGACCCGACCGGGGATGGCGTCCACCTTGGACTGGTAACCCGCGCGGATTCCGAGGAAATTGCGGGTGCTGGACACCCCTGTGGCCGGGAAAAGGACCTTCAGGTTCTCGAAGGCCTGCTTCTGCATGGCGCTTGCGGGACCGACATCCATCTCGATGTGGGAAAGGGTGTCCAACCAGGCGTATTGGCTGCCGAACCCCTGACCGGCGAAGCCGGCCTCCACATCCTGGGCGATGAGCCACACCAGGTAGTTCTGGACCGCTTGGACCGCCACCAGCGCGACGCCCACGTCGGCACGTCCGATGCCGATGGAATCCTTGATCCCGTCCAACTTGAAGCGGTAGGCGAAACCAGGGTCGTTCCAGCACTTCTGCAGGGCGTTGGCCAGGGAATCCACCGTGGGGAGGAACTTCAGCTCCAGGGAATCCTGGAGCTGGCGGATGGTGGCGCTCTTCTCGGGGACCGCAAGAGCCCGCGCGGAAAGCGCTGGACTCTCGGAGATTTCCAGTGGGGATTCCCGGAAAATGCTGCCAGCGTCGTCGCCGCCGATGGAAAGGCCGTTCTTGTTCATGTTCCGGAAGGTCTGGGCCATGTCGTCGGCCCTGAGGGCCAGACTGGTCATGGCCAACCCGAAATTGGCGGCCGAGTTGTCGGGATCCTGCTGGAGGCTGGTGCGGAAGGTGGCGTTCGCCGACAGGAGATTCGTCCGGGCCTCGGCGGTCAACCCGCCTTCATCCTCCAGGGACAGATTCTGCAACGTCTCCTTGGTCAGTTCGGTCGCGCCCCGGTCGGCGGGGGTCAGGCTCCTGACGAAGGTCGTTCCGGCCGTCGTCTGGGCATTGGCGTTCTCCCCTCCGGAAGAGGAGGATGTCTCGGTGAGGCTGCATCCACCTAGACTCACGGCCAGGATGGAACAGGCGGCGATCGGGAATTTACTTGCATTCATCGGGACGAATCTCCTGGGAAGGAACGAGGGTGACTGCACTCTACAATTCCCCTCGCACTTCCGGCAAGCTCAATCCAATTCCTCGTCCTCCGGGGAAGGTCCCTCGGGAAGCTCCTTGACGAGCTCGGCGAGGTACGGCGCGAAGGCATCGAAGAGCCGGACGAATCCTTCCGGCGCGATCCCCTCGGCCCGGATCCCGGGCTCGAAGCCCACCTTCGCCAAGGCATCGTCCACGACCCCCACCGGAAAGGTGTGCAGGAGGGAATTGCGAAGGGTCTTGCGCTTCTGACGGAAAGCGGCGCGGACGAACCACGGAAACAGAGGGTCGGCGCACAAGGGAGTCTCGCGCGGCAGAAGCAGGACCGTTCCGGAATGGACCTTGGGACGGGGACGGAAGCTGTCCGGCCCGATCTTCAGCCGGGTGGAGGGGATGGCGTGGTTGTGGACCAGCACGCTCAAGGCTCCGAAGTCGCGCTTTCCAGGGTCGGCGGCGATCCGCTTGGCCACCTCCCACTGGACCATGAAGGTGAAATGGCGGAAACGCCGGATGTGGGGCAGGAAACGCAGCAGGATGGCCGAAGCCCGGTTGTAGGGCAGGTTGCCGCACAGGACGGGAAGGACGCCGGTGGGACCGGGAACCATCCAGGGCTCGAGATCGGCATGGAGCGCATCCTGGTTCACCACCACCAGGTCGGCGCCGGACCCCACCTTCCGCGGCAGCTTTTCGGCCCATTTGGGATCGATTTCCACCGCCACCACCCGGCCGGCCCGGACCAGATACTGGGTGATCGCTCCGGCCCCCGGCCCGATCTCGATGATCGTACCGTGATCCACCGGATCGGCATCGTCGGCGATGGCTCGGCAAACCGAATCGTCCACCAGAAAATTCTGGCCGAACTTCCGTCGCTCCTTTTCGTACATCCTCAGCGCTCCAATCGAGATTGCTTCTCGTCTCAACGAGTAGCTATTTTGTCAATCAATCTATGTCCATGAAGAAAACCCCAGCGGTGGCATCCGCCAAACCCGTCGATTTCGAGGAAGCACTCGAGCGCTACCGCGACTACCTGCGGCGCAAGAAGCTTCTCTTCACCCGCGAACGCATCGCCATCCTGGAAGAGGTCATGGCTCGCCACGACCATTTCTCGGTGGAAGAGCTGCACGACAGCCTGAAGCTCGCGGGAAAGAAAGTCAGCAGAGCCACCTTGTACCGCAATCTGGACAGCTTGAAGGAAGCCGGGATCCTCGCCGAAGTGGACTTGGGCAACCGCCACGTCCAGTACGAACACGTCCTGGGGCATCGCCAGCATTTCCACCTGGTCAACGAGGACTCCGGCGAAGTCCTGGAAGACGACAGCGTGGAGATCGAAAAAGCCGTGGAAACCTTCGCACATCGCCATGGGTTCCAGGTATCCCGCATCAAACTCCAGATCTTCGGGCTGCCCCTGCGCAAGTGACCGAACCGACGTCCTGCGACTAACTAGATTCTGTCGCTCGGTGTCGGCCATCATATCGACTTCCCAGGAGCTCCCATGAAGGGCATCGTTCTTGCCGGCGGATCCGGCACCCGTCTGTATCCCATGTCGAAGGTGGCCAGCAAGCAGCTGCAACCCATCTACGACAAGCCAATGATCTACTACCCGGTGGCCACATTGATGATGGCCGGCATCCGGGACATCCTGATCATCTCCACTCCCCACGACACGCCACGCTTCCAGGATCTGATGGGCGACGGCTCCCAGTGGGGCATCCACCTGGAGTACGTGGTGCAGCCATCGCCGGATGGATTGGCCCAAGCCTTCATCCTGGGCGATCGATTCATCGGAACCGACAACGTCACCCTGATCTTGGGCGACAACCTGTTCTACGGTCGCATGGGCCTTTCCGAAGTCGTGAAGACTTTCCAGGGCGGAGCGATGGTCTGGGGCTACCCCGTCAACGACCCGGAACGCTACGGCGTGGTGGAATTCGACGCCACGGGGAAGGTGATTTCCATCGAGGAGAAGCCATCCAAGCCCAAGAGCCGTTACGCGGTACCTGGATTGTACGTGTACGACAATTCCGTGGTGGCTCGTGCCAAGACCCAGAAACCCTCCGTGCGTGGGGAACTGGAAATCACCGACCTCAACAACACGTATCTGGCCGAAGGCAAGCTGCGGGTGGAAAAGCTCGGTCGCGGCATCGCCTGGCTGGATACCGGAACCACCGAAAGCCTCCTGGAAGCCGGCCAGTTCATCCATGCCATCGAGGCCCGCCAGGGACTCAAGGTATGCTGCCCGGAAGAAATCGCCCTTCGCCAAGGCTTCCTGACCACTCCCCAATTCGAAGTCCTGCTCGGGAAGATGCCCAAGTCCTCGTACCGCTCCTACCTGGAAGTGGTCCTGGCCGAGGTCAAGGGATGAAGATCGCACTCCTCCTGGTCGTTTCCGCGATCGGCCTCTGGTACAACTTCAAGGCCACACGGCACTGGTGGTCCATCCAGAAGAACCAATTGCCGAAGAAGCTGGACATCGGAGGATGGTTCATGGTGGCGATGTCGGCCCTGTGGTATTTCTTCACCTTCGTGTTCTTCCTGGGCCTGACGGTGAACAACACCTTGTTGCGTTAGATCCTTGCGGAAGGGATCGCGCGGTCGACTTGAGAACAAGTTATCCACACTGGCCCCCTTGTTTTTGCGATTTTGCCAACACCTGAAAAAGGGCTGAATTTCAGCCCTTTTTCTTTTTTCGGAAAGAAGGAAATCCTTCGTTCCCATCGATGTTTGTTGGAGTCCGCCCCCGCGGACAGGCACCCTGCGGAAGCCCCTCGCGAACCCACACCTTATCCACCAAAGTTTTTCGCGCGTGTGGATCCGAATGTGGATAAGTGACCTTGCCAAGGGCGCATTCGGTTTGCATCGACTCACTGCGGGGCGAGCAGTTCCCTCCAAACTCCATTTCGCCCGACCACCTCCACGACCAGGATCTCCCTGGGCAAACCAGCCAAATCGATGCGCACCGGGCGATCCGCCCCTCCCTCGGACACCGTCTCCGACAGAACGCGGCCACCCAGATCCATAAGCCTCGCCCTGCCGACACCACCTTGGACCCACAGTTCCACGATCCGCCCCGAGCGTTCCATCCGCACGGAAGCGGAAGCCCGTCCATCCAGGTCCGAGCTCCCTTTCTGGTACACCCGCACGTAATCCACCTCGTAGACCATGGGGAACACTCCCTTGGAAGGATCCCCCCCGTTGGCTCCCAGGGCCAGGTTCAACAAGACGTATTGGGAGCGGTCCTTGAAGGGATTGGTCCCGTCGGCGTTCACCGTCTGGCTCGTGAGGGTGGTGTTCATCACCTCCCCATCCAGGGAAAGTTTCACGGTGTCCGTATTCCAATCCATGGTCCACACATGGAACTTCTTGAGCCACGCGGGATCCTTGGACGTGAAGCTGGAGAGACTCCGCACCTTGGAGCTCCACTTGGCGCTCCACCGGGTGGCGGTCCCCCAGGCCACGTTCGCGTGCAGGGCAGGGGCTCCGCTTGCGGGATAGAACTCCATCAGGTCCACCTCGCCGTTGGTGGGCCACTCGCCGCGCGAACCCAGCGTCCAGATGGCAGGCCACGATCCCGCCTGTCCGTCCAGGCGGGCCCGTACTTCCCAGCGTCCGAACTGGAACTGCTTCTTTCCGGAGCTGGTGATGCTGGAGGAGGTGTACTCGGCATACTGGCGATTGGTCTTCCAGCTGGAACTGCCCGCGGCGTAGTTGGGGTTGGCCACCCGCTCCTTGCGTCCCTCGATCCGCAGGACCCCTCCCTTGCAGACGGCGTTCTGGGACTGGTACCACTGCAGTTCCTCGTTGCGCGCGAATCCCTTCTCGAAGTTCCAGATGGCCGGATCGGGAGCGCCATCCTGGGCGAATTCCTCGCTCCACACCAGCTTCATCCCAGGTCGCTCGGGAGGTGGATCGGCATCGGGCAGGAGGGGATCGGCACAAAAGGGCGAGACCGCGGTCACGAAGACCAGGCCCATCGGAAACCGGACGCGTCGGAGGGCGAGTGGAGTCATCGCCAACACGATCGCCTTGCGACGACGATCCCGCTGGCTGGTTGGTGAAAAAGCGTTGAACGGCTTCAGGTTCGCCGTGTACCCGCCAGGAGAGTGTCAGTCCATTTCTTCCAGGGAGATGTAGCGATTGCGCCAGATGGTGACGTACAGCAAGGCCAGGAGCAGGTTCACGTTGGGCCTGCAGACGAGCACCTTGGGCCGGTCCTCCTTCACATCCACGTCCAGGAGGGGGGATCCACACCAGTCGATCCCCATCTGCACCTTCGTCAACCCTGCGGGAACATCGAAGGAGAGCACCTCGCCGCTGCGGATCTTGGCGATCTCGATTCCATTCACCCGTACCTTGTAGGCTCGGGCGATATCGCGAGCATCGGCCTTCCGCTCGATGATCAGTGTGGCCATGACTGGGGATCCTCTGGAAAAATGGGGACGGGGTGGGTGATGCTCACCGACTCCCGTCCGGCACAAATCTATGACTCCGGCGTACACAACCCGAGCACGGAATGTCGGATCCCACCCCATGCATTCCCCTCCGGCATCCCCGGGAAACCATACTCTTTGGGTCGGGAGTCCCCCCCTTTGGAGGTTTTCCCGGAATTCCAACGCTCCCGAAAGGGCACCCATGAGCCTTTCCATCACCACTCTTGCGCTAGGAGCCGCCTCCTTCCTGGCTTCCGCCCCCACCGTCCTGAAGACCGACGTGGGCCCCTCCCGCTGCGAGATCTGGGACTCCACGAAGTCGGCCATGCAAGCCCTGGCACCGGAGCAGACGGAAGTCCGCGCCATCCTCACCGACGGCATCGCGGAAGTCGAGGTGGTCCAGACTTTCATCAGCAACTTCCCCCGGCCCGCCGAAGCCAATTACGTCTTTCCCCTGCCCCACCAGGGATCGGTCCACGGGATGAAGTACCGGCAGGAAGGCAAATGGCGCAGCGCCGAGATCCTCCCCAAGGAAAAGGCGGACTCCCTCTACGATTCCATCAAGACCGCCGGTGGCAGTGCCGCCCGCCTCACCCAGCAACGCGCGGACATCTTCACCCAGTCCATGACCCGGATCGTCCCCGGCGACACCGTGGAAGTGCGCATCCGGTTGTCGATGCCCCTGAAGTACAAGGACGGGACCTTCGAGTTCGCCTTTCCCACCATGATCGGCTCGCGCTGCTGCAACGAAAGCACTCCTCCCATCTTCGGAACCCTTGCGGGATGGAATCCGCCCGCGGACGTGGATGGTCCCCGGATCCGTTTCCTGGTGGGCATCCAGACCGGCTTCGCCATCAAGGAACTGACTTCGCCGACCCACCCCATCCGATCGGTCTCCGCCCAAGCCGCCGTGGACACCCTGGTGGGTCGCGGGCTTCTCAAGGGAATCCAGGATCTCCCACTGGCCGTCCGCAACGCGGTGCTGCTCCAACCCCTCAACACCTTCCCCAATTCCGACTTCGTGCTGCGATTCTCCCGAGCCAATGCGGACTTCCAGGCCTCGTCGGCGGTTTGGACCGATCCCGCCAGCACCCGATACTTCCGGCTGGAGGTGTTTCCCAACGACGCATGGAGCCAGGGCGAGCGCCCCGACCTGGACGTGATGCTCCTGGTGGATCGTTCCGGAAGCCAAGGGGGATGGCCCATGGAGCACGAGAAGACCATCGCCAAGCAGATCATCAACCGCCTGCGCACCACCGACCGGCTGTGCGCGATGAGCTTCGACAACCTCCACGATTTCGCCTTCGCGGACACCCTCCGCTACGCGACCGGCGCCAACATGGCCCTGGCCTCCGACTTCGTGGACAACCTGACCGCGCGCGGAGGCACGGAACTGGCCGCGGCGATCAAGGCCATGACGGCCATCCCCAACCCCACCAACCGACATCGCCTCTTCGTGTTCCTCACCGACGGATTCATCACCAACGAAAAGGAGATCCTCTCGCACCTGGCCGGCCTGCCCGACCTCCAGGTGATCACCTTCGGCGCGGGGGACAATCTCAATCGGGCCTTCCTGGACGAAGCGGCCCTGATCGGAAACGGCTTTTCCACTCCTCTGGTGCAGGCCGACGATCTTTCCGCTCGCGTGGACGAAGCCTGGTCCCGCATCGAAAGCCCGGCCCTCACGGGGCTGCGGCTGGACACCAAGGGTGTCGGCGTCGGCGATCTGGAATTCCCCAACGGCAGGACCGTCTACAAGGGGATGAGCTGGAGCGTGCTGGGTCGCACCACCGCGACGGGTACCCTCCCGGTGGACGTGGTGGCCTTCCGCTCCGGAGCCACGGACAGTCTGCGTCTGTCCGCCACCCTGAACCTGGACGCGACTCCCGCGGTGGGCTGGGCGGTTCCCAAGCTGTGGGCGCGTGCGCGCATCGCCGACCTGGAACGCGAAGAATACAAGGGCGCGGACCGCAAGACGGAAATCGTCGCCACTTCGCTGGAGCACCAGGTGCTGAGCAAGTACACCGCGTTCCTGGCCTGGGACGGAGCCCAGCTCGAGGGCGGAACCACGAGGGCCCTCTACTCGACAAGCGCCAACGTATCGTGGTCGACTCCCATCTTGATCGCCGAAGTGGACTACAGACCGGACCTGGCGAAGACCTCCGCGGTCTCCGGCCTGCGCCTGGTCCGCGAGGGTTCCGTCTGGACCCTGCGGCTGGATTCCCAGGCGACCGCCGACCTCGTGCGGTTGGTGGACATCGCGGGGAACGTGGTCTGGGAAGCCCCCGTGCGCAAGGGCCAGATGCGCATGGAGATCCACGGCAAGCTCCCGGCGACGGTCGTGGTGCAGATCCGCACAGCCCAGGGCTGGCAAGGAAGGAAGTTCACCACGCTCTGAATGGTGGACCCGGCGTTCCCGTCGGGTCGGGTCCGGCGTTCACGCGACGCATCCTCCAGAGGGTCCATGCCCCCAGGAGGATTCCCGCCAGCAGGAACAGATGCCCCGCCGCATGGAACATCCAACCGATGGACTGGTCCTTTTCCAGAAGGCCGGTCCGTTCCAACATCAGGTTCCAATCGTGACCGATCTCGTCGCCGGCGAAGGGACTCACCAGCGGAAGCTCCATGGCGCGCGCATCGGCGGCATAGACGGCCACGTCGTGGAAATTCACTCCCAGCCAGGCAAGGCCGAAGGCGATCGCGAAAAGGTCGCGCTGGCGAAGGAACATGGCCATTCCCACCAGCGGCAAGGCGCATTGGGAAATGGTTCCGCCCGCGATCGAAAGGAATTCCCCGAAAGGCGAGAACAGGATATGTCCCAGTTCGTGCACGCCCAGGTCCAAGCCCTTCAACAGAGACTGGTACATGGGATCGTTCACGTGGTGGACGAACAGCCAGACCATGTAGCCCAACAAAGGCAGTCGCACCCACCAGATGCGTCCCGGATGCCAATCATCCAGTGCCTCCAGCCAACCTTGACCGCTCGCCGCGGCGTTGCGCCCCGGCCCCCGCGCCCAGGAGCCCTCGCTGGAGACATCGCGGGCTTCGATCGAGTTTCCTTCCGTCGACTCCGATCGTCGCAAGGATCAGAACCTGCGGGCGGGGTCTTCGAGCCGGGCCAGCACCAGCCGGGCCACGGATTCCACCCCCAGGAAGACGCCCAGACCCAGCAGGGTGGAAGCGCCAACGCACGCGAACAGGAGCTCGGTGTGCGATCGCGCGAACGATTGCCAGATGAGGCAACCCAGCCCCGGTACCCGCGCGGCACAACCGGCGACGAGTTCCCAGGCGATGGATCCGACGACCGCGAGCCCCGCCGAGACCTTGGCTCCCGCCACCACCATCGGGACCGCATGGGGGACGCGCAATCGGGCCAGAATCTGCCAGCGCGACGCGTTGTGGAAAGAGAACATTCCCAGCAGGTCCGGATCCACCCGAGAAAGACCGATCGCCGCGCAATGGAAGACGGGGAATACCCCGAGGAGGAACGAAGCGCCCCATGGGCCTGAGACCCCCGCACCCGACCAGATCGTGATCAGCGGTGCCGCCACCACGACGGGCACGACCTTCAGGAGGATCGCTCGGGGGAACCGGTTCGCGCGCGACCAAAAACCCCATGCCATCAGCACGGCGGCACCGGTTCCGACCACCAGGGAGGCGGTGAATCCCGCCAACGCCGACACGAGCGTGGACAGCCCGGAATAGACAATTTCCGACGCATGCGTCCATGCTTCGGCGAGGATCGCCGAGGGAGCCGCGAGCACGAGGGACGAGGCCTCCAGCGCGCGGGCGAGGGCCTCCCAGACCACCGCGAGGCAAGCGAGGAGGAGAAGGGTCGGGAGGATCCCGCGGGAAAGCCACCCCATCATGGCTGGGCCCTCGCCAGCAGGTGGACCACCTCGCGGACCTTGGATGCGAAGGTCGCCTCTCCCCGCAGATCCGGATCGCGCCGTTTGCCCAGGTCCACCGCCACCTCGCCCAGGATGCGCCCGGGCAGTTCGGACAGGACGGCCACCCGGTCGGAAAGGAACACGGCCTCTGGCACGCTTTGCGTGGAGAACAGGACGGCGAATCCGAATTCCCCGCGCAACCGGAGGAGTTCCTCCTGCAAACCCGCGCGGGTGATGTCGTCCGTGGCCGAGAAGGGATCGTCCATCAGGAGGATCGTCGGCCCACCGACCAGCGCGCGGGCCATGGACACCCGGATGCGCATGCCTTCGGAAAGGCTGGCCGGCCAGGCTTCGGCAAATCCCGTCAAACCGACCCGTTCCAGCCATTCCATGGCTCGCGCCCTGCGCTCCGCGACGCCCACGCCTTCCAGCTCCATCGGAAGCGCCACGTTGTCCACCACCGTCCGCCAGGGTAGCACGGTGGACGACTTGAAGACGAATCCGCAACCTAGGGTGGGCCTCCCGGTCTCGTCGGGATCCATCCCTCCCACCGTCAATCGCCCTTCCGTGGGCTCCAGGAGTCCGGCCACGAGCCGCAGGAACGTCGACTTGCCACATCCCGACGGCCCCACCAGCGATACGAATTCGCCGGAAGCCACCTGCATGTTCAAACCATGCAGCGCCAACGTCCCCGAGGGGAACCGGATTCCCACTTCGCGGGCATCGACTTGGCCGGTGGCGTTGTGCTGATCCACCTAAGCAATATATGAGATGACATCGCCGATGCGGTCGTTCGTCCCCCCCCAAAAAAACCTCTTCCCACCCTCGTTCCGGAATCCCGCTTCCCCATCCGGAGCCGGCTGCGATTTGCGGACGCCGCTCCCGCTCCGACTTGGTAGCTTCAAGGACCCATGCCAAGCCAACTCGTCGTCTACGCCTACTCCGGATGCGGCACCTGCCGGAACGCCCTCAAATGGCTCGCCTCCAAGGGGATCCAACCCAAGGTGGTGGCCATCCGCGAAACCCCGCCCAGCATCGCCGAGCTAAAGCAGGCCCTGGCGATGGGCATTCCCCTGAAGGGACTGTTCAACACCTCCGGCGGCGACTACAAGAGCCTGGACATGAAGTCCAAGCTTCCGGGATTGTCGGAAGCCCAGGCCCTGTCGATCCTGCACGGGAACGGAAACCTCGTGAAGCGCCCCTTCGTGGTCCATGGAGGAACGGTGATCGTGGGATTCAAGCCGGAGCAATGGGAGCAGGCGTTCGGGGACTGAATCGCGGCGCTTCGTTTGCCTACCTTCTCCGCCATGCCCACCGAACGCGAGAAGATGGTATCCGGAGAGCTCTACGACCCTTGCGACCCCGAGCTGACCGCCTTGCGACGAGCGGCGCGACTGGCCACCGAGGCGTTCAACCGCTCTTCCACGGACGACCTGGAGCGACGCGTCTCGATGCTGAAAGGCCTGTTCGGGAGCACCGGCGCTTCCGTGTTCGTGGAGCCATCGTTTCGGTGCGACTACGGATTCAACATCCACGTCGGAGACAATTTCTGCGCGAACTTCGACTGCGTGATCCTGGACTGCGCCGAAGTCCGCATCGGCAAGAACTGCATGATCGCACCGCAGGTGGGCATCTACACCGCATTCCACCCGTTGGATGCGGCATCGCGGATCTCCGGCAAGGAACTCGCCGCTCCCGTTTCCATCGGCGACAATTGCTGGATCGGCGGGCACGCCACCATCAATCCCGGCGTCACCCTGGGAAACGGCGTCGTCGTGGCTTCCGGCGCGGTGGTGACCGGATCGTTCGGGGACAACGTCGTGTTGGCCGGCGTTCCCGCCAGGGTGATCCGGACCTTGACCTGAAACCCGTGGCCCAACTGCTTGGCTTCGACAGGCTCTCGCGGGACATCGGGACGGGAACCTTGTCGGCACCCTTGGGTTTCGCGCGCTTTCCCAAGACTCAATCTCAAATTCCAGTGTATGTTCCCAGGATCACCTCCTCGGGAGTCGTTCGATGGGAAACACCGTACTCTTGCACCGCGTCTTCAAGGCCAGCCCGGACAAGGTCTACAAGGCGTTCCTGGATCCGGCCGCCAACGCCAAATGGCTTCCTCCGTACGGATTCACCGCCACCGTGCACGAGATGGACGTGCGCGTGGGCGGAACGTTCCGGATGTCCTTCACCAACTTCGGAACCGGGTCTTCCAACTCCTTCGGAGGAACCTACCTGGAGCTGGTTCCCAACGAGAAGATCCGCTACACGGACCAGTTCGACGACCCCAACCTGAGCGGGGTGATCGAGGTGACGGTGGAACTGCGCAAGGTGCTTTGCGGAACCGACCTGCAGGTCATCCAGGCGAACATCCCCGAATCCATTCCCGTGGAGTTCTGCTACCTGGGCTGGCAGGAGTCGTTGGCGCAATTGGCCCACCTGGTGGAGCCGGAAATCCCCGACGGAGCCTGAGGCCACCCGGTCCCGGCCATTCTAGCGTCGGGATCGTCAAATGGCATCTCCGTCATTTCGCTCCCGATCCGCGAGCAGAATCGGGAGCGATGTGGGAATACGGCATCTCCCCGATGCATCCAAGATGAAGATCTCCGTGGCGGAGATCCGGACACCAACCGGGAGACTTGGATGCATTGGGGAAGACGACTGGGTACGACGGCGATCTTCGCGATCTTCGCGGGATGCCTGGATGCGCACACGATCGTGTCGGAGCAGGAGGACAACACGGACACCGCGACCGCCCGGCCGCAGGGGTGGAGCCAGGAAAGCCACGGGAAGAACGCGCCCCCCAACTACGACACCGTCTTTTCCGCAAGCCAAGTGCGCACGATGGAGATCGTGCTCACCGATTCCGCCTATGCGGCGATGCGCACCGATCTGACGAGCCTCATCGGCGCGTTCAGGACACGGCAAGGAAACCAGGGTGGCCCGCAGGACACCTCGTCCCGACCAGGAATGCCCAACGGAAACGGCATCCCCGGCGACACCACGGGAAGACCCTCGATGCCCAACGGAGGCGCCCCCATGGATACCACGGGCAGGCCACCCATGCCCAACGGCGGAACCTTCCCGGCCGACACGTCCGGTCGCACGCCCCCCGCGGACAGCACAAACGTCGTTGGTCCCAACGGCGTGGGCATGGACAAGGACGCCATGGTGGACATGATCCAAGGCGATCCCGTCTGGGTGACCGCCGACCTGAAGTTCGGGGGCAGGACCTGGCCGCACGTGGGATTGCGCTTCAAGGGGAATTCCTCGCTGGCCACGGCCTGGCAGTCGGGATCCAACAAGCTCCCCCTGCGTCTGGACGCCGACCGCTTCGAGGATCGCTTCCCCGAGACCAAGGGCCAGAGGATCTGGGGATTCCAGAAGCTCGCCCTCAACAACGCAAACGGCGACGCGAGCCTGATGCGGGAAATGCTCGCCACGGAAGTCTTCCGCGGATCGGGCGTTCCTTCGCCCAAGGCGGCCTTCGTCCGGGTGGTGATGGTCCACGGAATCGTCCGCGACACCCTGGGCGTGTACACCATGGTGGAGATCCCCGACGACCCGCTCCTGGACGGCTGGTACGGCTCCCACTCCGGGAACCTCTACAAGCCGGAAGGCACCGGGGCCAAGTTCGGGACCATGGTGGACAGCACCTTCACCGTCGACGCCGCCGACATCTCCGACGTGCGCGCGATGGTGGCCGCACTGAACGATCGGACGACGGATTCCGCCGCCTGGCGCCGCGCCCTGGAGAAGACCTTCGACGTGCCCGTCTTCCTGAAATGGCTGGCCGCCAACACGGCGATCCAGAACTGGGACGCCTACGGCCAGATGGCCCACAACTTCTACCTGTACGGCAACCATGGGAAACTCGGGTGGATCGCCTGGGACCTGGGGCTTTCGTTCCAGAGCGGAAACCGGATGGGCACCTCGATGTGGCACGGCACGGTCGATTCCACCTGGCCTCTCATCCATCGCCTGCTGGCCGACTCCAAGTACCGCGCCGCCTACGCGCAGGACATGCGCTCGCTCCTGTCAACAGGATACGACGGAGCGGCGATGTCCTCGAAGGTCGCCGGGTGGAAGACCATGGTGGAGCCCTGCCTCACCGCATCGGAGAGGACGGGATTCGCGGCGGCCACGACGCAATTGGGTCAATTTCCGGCAACCAGGATCGCGACGATCCGGGCCGAACTGGACGCATCGAAATGACGCCGCTTGAGGGATCCGGTATCCGTGATTGAACTACGGAAAGTCCGCCCGAAATGGGGCGGACTTCCTTCGATCGCCGATGGCCGAGACCCGGAAATCTTCACTTCACCTGGATCTCGCGACCGACCGCGGAGGACTTCAGCGGCACCGCGATCCGCAGGAGCCCGTCCTCGAAGCGCGCCTCGAGCCGTTCGGCGTCCAGGTTCTCGCCCAACCGGAAGCTCTGTTCGATCTTCCCCACGGGCCGTTCGCGACGCAGGAAGAAGAACTTGGTCTCCGTTTCGGTGCGCTCGGCGGTCACCTGCAGGACGTTGCCTTCCACCTTCACCTTGACGTTGTGCTTGGCGATGCCGGGCAGTTCCACGTCCACGTAGTAGGTGCTCTTGTCCGTGTACACGTCGCAGCGAGGCGCGGCGTTGGCGACCGGGAGATTCCAGGTCTCGTCCACGAGCGAGTCCAGGAGACGAGCCAGGGAAGGGGCGGCGCGAAAGCTGGTGGCGACAGGATAACCGTACATGTTGGACCTCCGTAGGTTGTGGAATGTGGGTTTCCGGGACGATCCCCGTTTTGCCGATCTCCATCAACAACGTCCGTGCCAAATCCATCGGGCGCCGTCCAACCAGCCGCGGACGCCTCCCGGACGTTCCAACCCGAAACCTCCCGTTTCACCCCGGGACGCCGGAAGTTCCAGCGGGAAACGCTTCGGCGGATTTCTGGATACCTTTTCCGGTAGGTCGGCCCGTTGTCCGGGCCCTCGATCCAAGGAAGACCCGCCATGTCCAAGAACTCCCCCCGCGAAGTCCGCGACCTGTTCCAAAAAGGCCTGTTCCACCACCACTACGCCAACACGGCCTATCCCCTCACGCCGCGGTCCTTCCAGTCGTTTCGCGTGGACGACCCCTCCGCACGCGAGCGCCTGCTCGTGGAAGACTGGAACCGCTGCCAGACGCTGGCCCTCTACACCCACGTTCCCTTCTGCAAGGTGCGGTGCCGGTTCTGCGAATACGCCGTGGTTTCCGGACCGGACGCGGAGCTGGAAGACCTGTACGTGGAACTCCTGCTGAAGGAAATCGCCATGTACGGGAAGATCGTGGGCCCCTCCAAGACGGTGGTTGGCTACGACATCGGGGGCGGCACCCCAAGCAAGCTGAGCCTGGAGAACCTCCGCCGGATCACCAGCGCGGTGCGCGACACCTTCCAGGTCCCCGATTCGGTGGTCTTCAGCGCAGAGACCACTCCCGTCATCGCCGCCAACGAGCCCGAGAAGATCCACGGATTGTTCCAGATGGGCTACCGACGGATCAGCATGGGGATCCAGACCGTCTCGGAAAAGCTTCTCAACGAGCTGGGCCGCGAAGGCGCCACCCAGATCTACGAGCGGGCCATGATCAACATCCGCGCCGCGGGATTCGCCAAGGTGAACATCGATCTGATGTACGGATTCCTGCACCAGGATCTGGAGGACTTCGAGACCACCCTGCGCTACGCCACATCGCTCGGACCGGATTTCGTCACCCTCTACCGCAACCGCTACAAGGGCACCAGGATCGAGAACGAGGCCGGAGGCGTGTCCATCTACAAGGTGATCCAGCAGTACCGCCTCGCCCACCGGCTCCTCAACGAACAGGGGTACCTGGGGAATCCCGGCAAGAACACCTTCAGCCGCGTCCCCGGCGACTGGGGCACCAGCGACTACCTCACCGAGCGGGTGATCAAGGGAACGCCGTACCTGGGCATGGGCCTGGGCGCGCAGTCGTTCGGGCGGGAATACCTGGCCTACAACGAAGGCGCCGCCACCAAGAAGATGGATCTCTACCGCAGGCGCGTGGAGGAGGGCGCGCTGCCCATCCAGGACTGCTACCGGCTGGACACGGAGGAGGCGGTGGCCAAGATGGTCTCGGTGGCGTTCTACTTCGGATTCGTGGACTACGCCGCCTTCCGATCCAGGTTCGACGCCGATTTCCGGGAGATGTTCCCGGCGGAAACGGAATTTGTCATCTCGGAAGGGCTGATGGAGGAGCGGGACGGAGGCATCCGGCTGACCGAACGCGGCGCCGACTACATCAACGGGATCATCCCCCTGTTCCATTCGCGCCGCTCCAAGCTGGAGATGGATGCCCTGGTCCGCAAGGGAGCCAAGCCCGACGGCGAGAAGACCTTCCTGGGCGCCTATCGCATGGACAACTACGAGCGTCCTTCGGTGGCCGCCGACGTGGTGCTGTTTTCCAAGGACGAAACCGAAGCGCGGCACGTGCTCTTGATCCGCCGCGGGGAACACCCCTTCATGAACGCCTGGGCCCTCCCGGGAGGCTTCGTGCATCCGGGCGAATCGGTGGAGCAGGCCGCCGCCCGCGAGCTGGCCGAGGAAGCCGGACTCGAGGGCGTGACGCTCTCTTCCCTTGGCGTGTTCAGCCAGCCTGGCCGGGATCCGCGCGGATGGATCATCTCGTGCGCCTTCGTGGGCTACCAGGAAGACCCTCGGATTTCCCCCCGCTTCGGGGAGGATGCCATCGACGCGCGCTGGTTCCGGTTGGAATGGACCGCCATCGCCGAGGACCGGTTCGAACTCTCCCTGCGGGCGGACGGGGTGGAGCTGGATGCCGTGCTGGAACGGGATGGTGCAGGAGGATTCAACCAGGTCGACTGCGAAGGGATCGCCTTCGACCACGCGCGGATCCTGGCCAAGGCCCTGGAAGCGACCTGAGGCCGACGGGGGATCCCAGGTCGACCGTCAAGGCGGACACCGCCGAGGAACGGACCCTTTTCGCCTCGTCTCCGAACGCATCACCTTCGAAGACGAGGCGGGTCCTCTCGACTTTCGTGCAACTCCGGATCAGCCCCACCGTCCAGCGAACGGCCGATTCCATTCCCTCGGAGGCTTCGAGGAGAGCAAGGGAGTGGCGATGGTATTCGGGGTCAGGAGGAGGGATTTGCGGCTTCTGCTTTGGGGAACATGCCTGTTGCAGATTTCCACATCGATCTGGAGAGCGCGGCCATCCCCGAAATCGGATTCCTTGAAGGGCGGCAAGTCGACGAATTCGGCGAGCGTGAAGCGGGTCCTACCACCCAACTTGATCGTCTTCATCCGGTCGATGGACCCTTTCCGGACGAATTTGCAGGATGCCTGGTAATCGACCGCACCTTGGAAGAAGACAGGCTTGATCTCCACGGCGAGGTCCCTGAAATTCACGAGCTTCGCTTTCCGGGGCAATCCCTTCTTTGGGCACCGTTCGCCGGAAAGGGGATTCATGCAAGGAGGCAAGGAAGAGATCGGCGGGACGTCATCCACCCCGAGAGGCTTCATGGTCTTCCAGCTGCCTCTGATGCTCCGACGCCCCTTCTTCGATTCCAGGATCCAACGCCGATGGATCGCCGCGGTAAGGTCGAAGTGGCCAGCCAAAGGCTGCCTGGCGGGAAGGTCCAGGTGGGGTCGGCTGAAGAAGTCCCGACCTGCAAGCTCGACGACCTGGTCGATTTCCTGGAAGATCGGAGCGAACACACGGTGCTTTCGCACCTCTTCGAACGATTTGAGCATGGAGCGTTGCGTCATGATGCGGGACCTCCTGGCACGGTTTGACAAATATTAGGTGATATCACCACTGCCGTCAGAACCCCGCTTGTTTCCAGTCGACCCCATCACAGGCGTGAATCACGGTTGGATTGAGGTTGCGGATCCAGGCGAGGGCCCCTCCTTCCTCTCGCGAAGGAAAAACGCCCTCCACGACTCCCGATCAGGTCCGGAATCGCTCCGAGAGCTTCTTGAGCACCACCGCGGCCGAATCCACCCGATCCACCGAATCGAGGACCGCTTTCGCGCCCTTCTCGGCCTGTAGGCTGGAGGAGGCGACATCGCCGATGGAGCGGGTGATCCCCTCGACGAGTCGGGAACTGTCGGCGACGTTGCGGACGATCTCGTTGGTGGTGACGCTCTGCTCCTCAACAGCCGCGGCGATGCTCGCCACGGCCCGCTCGATCCTCTCCATGACCTCGCGGATGCGCACGATGTCGTCCACGGTGCTGCGGGTGGAACCCTGGATCTGCCCGATCCTCTGGCGGATGTCCTCCGTGGCGGTGGCGGTGTTCTTGGCCAGTTCCTTCACTTCGCTGGCGACCACCGCGAAGCCCTTGCCCGCCTCGCCGGCTCGTGCGGCTTCGATGGTGGCGTTCAGCGCCAGGAGCTTGGTCTGCTCGGCGATGTCCACGATCACCTCGGTGAACCGGGAGATGTCGTCGGAGGCCGAGGTCAGCTCGTGGACGCGTCCCGCGGCTTCGTTGGCGATGCGCAATGCGTCGCTGGCCGTGTGCCTAGATCCTTCGGCACTGCGGGCGATCTCCTGGATGGAAGCCAGCATCTGCTCGGCGGACGAGGCCAGGGACCGGACGTTGACGGCAACCGTGTCGGCGCTGCGTGACGCTTCGGAGGCGCGCGAAGACACATCGCTGGATTCCCGGAGCATGGAAGTGCCGACCTTCTTGAGGTCCTGCGAGGATCCGGACATTTCCTGCGAGACTCCGCGGATGGCCTCGATGCTTTCCCGCAGGGAGGCGTTCATCTTGGCCAGCGCGGTTCCCAGGCGATCGCGGAAGGATCGCGGTTCCACCCGCGTCGAGAGGTCTCCTTCAGCCACTCGGCCGGCCACCTCCGCCGTGTCGCGCAGGTATCCGTTCATGCTGCCCAGGCTTGCGCCGAGCGTCCCGATCTCGTCCCCGGAATCGAAGTGTAGCTCGCGGTCCAGCTCGCCCTTGGCCACGGCCTCCACCAGATCCACCGCCATCACCAGCGGAATCCCGACGCGCCGGCGCAGCAGGAACATGATCATCGCGATCAGAAGCGCGTTCATGGCAACCACGGCCATCACCGCACCCATCCAGACGTTCCGGACCTTCCGGGAGGATGCCTCCTCCATCCGCGCCTGTTCCGACAGGATCCGACGAGAGGTCATGCGCACCCGGAGCGACCCCACCTCCTTCTCGATGCCCATCGTCTCCTTGTCGGTGACCACCTTGCGGACCACCTCGATCCCCTGTTCGGAACTGTCCACCACCACGCGCGCCACGGGGGTCCCGTCCTTGGACAGGAAGCACACCTCCACGAAATCGCTGTCGCGGATCACTTCCTTGGCCTTGGTCTGGAGGTCGGCCAGATCCTGCGACATCAGCGACATCACGGAAATCCGCGCGAGGAGCCCGCCAACGAGCTCGGCCTTGCCGCGCAGGGCGGCTTCCCCTCCTTCGTGTTCGCGCTGGAAGGAAGCCCGCTGGTCCTGCACGAACAACCCGATTCCCACCACGGCCAGCGCGACCATGGCGAAGGTGGTGGCCAGGCTGGTGGCGAGACCCACCTTGGTGCCCAGCGACAGATTCCGGTACCAACCGGCCACGCCGACCGACTGGATGTTCATTTGACCGCGATCTCCTTCACCGACCCCTTCACGGCCGACTTCTCCACCACGGCGATGGCTCCGGGAATGTCCGCCGAGACCAGGATGGCCGCCGCCGATGTCTTCTGGAGCGCAGGCGCCGTGCCTTCGCCCTTCACCTGCGCATCCATCCAGAACTTCTTGTATTCCTCGGGACTCATCCCCAGCACATCCTTGAGGAAGGACACCGCCGCGGGGTTGGATTCGGCAAGCATGAAGGGCACCGCCTTGACTCCGTCCAGGTTGCTCTTCTTGCCGGTGAAGACGCGTTTGAGGTCGCCCTTGGAAATGGTGGCGATGGGGCTCGAGGGGCTGGTCACCACTGCCCAGTCGGCGCCCATGGAAAGGCCGGCCGCCAAAAACAGGGAAAGGATCGACTTGTTCACGGCTGCCTCCGTCTCAGAACGCGACCGACACCTGGGCCTCGAAGTCGTCGAAAGCCAGGTCGGAATCTGTGTAGGTGTTCGCAAGGTCGCCGGAGGAGATGTTGAGCTTCTCCATCTCCACCCGTCCGTACTCGAGTTTGAGGCGGACGTTGGTATAGATTCCGAAGTTCAAGCCCACGACCCAGGTCTGGAACCCTTCCATGGGCACCGCGACCAGTTCCAGAGCCGGATTGTTCTTCCCATCCGTCCAACCGATGGATTCGTGCATGGCGTACGGCGCCACCTCCAGGTTCTTCGCGATCGGGAAGTTCCGGCTCAGGAGCACGTACCATCCGTTGAAATCGGTGGCCTTCCTGTCGTCCATCAGGTTCAGTACGGTCCGATGGTTCCACTCCGCCTGCAGGAGGATCTTCTTCCAACCGATCTTGGTGTCCATTCCGTAGCAGAGTTCCCGGGAATACTGCTTGTCGACGACTTGGACGGTCATCAGCGCCAGGTCCGAGGTGGGAGTCTTGGTGGCGACGTCGAAGGTGTTCACGGGAATGGTCGCCCACTGCTCCTCCTCCCGCATCGTCCCCGTCTGGAACGTGCCTCCGAATCGGATGCCGTCCAAGTAGCCCAGCTCCGTCTGCACATGGGCGCCCACCGCCCAAACGTCCAGGTTGCGCGGATCCTGGCCGTAGTCGGGCCGACCCAGAACGTCCATGCCTCCGCGCCCGGTCGAGATCCACCCCGCTTAGGACAGGTCCTGATCGTAGACAACCGCCTTTCCGAAGACCTGGGCACCTGTCTGGGATTCCGGGAAGATGGGAAGGAACCAGGTCTGGTAGGGCTGGCGGACCGTGAGGATCGCCGGCGACCCGTGGTCGACGTTCCAGATGCCGGCGGGAGTGACGAACTTCCCGACCCGGACGTTCAACTCGTCGGAGATGGAGATATCGGCGTGCACCCGGGGAAGCGCGATGCCGTGGTCCTTCCCCACCTTGACCGGATTCTTCGGATCCTTCAGGCGGTCGGCGGCGACCTTCGAGCGGACACCTTCGCCGATCAGGTGGACCGTCTTGGAGAGCGTGTCCCGCACCAGGGAGTCGGCGACATGTCCCTGCACCGACGCCGGAAGGGCGGCGTACGGAGTGGTCTGGAGATACGCGAGCATCCCCGCCTTGGTGGCGGTCCCCACCTGCGAGTACAGGCTGCCGTAGACCGCGGACGAATCGAACCGCACCAGCTGCCCAGGCTTGATGACCTGCCAGGGATCGCGGTTGTACGAGACCTCCGCGAGCATGCGGACGTTCTGGTTGGGCTTCCAATCGAAATAGGTGTTCAGGTGGTAGAGGTTCAATTGCGTATGGGGCGAGGCGATCCCGCGCAGCCTCAGGAAATTCGATTCCGAATACCACATCGAGGTCAACTGGACGTCTGCGAATCCGTAGGCCTTGAAATTCGACTCGTCGGCGCCGGCCAAGCTAGCGGCCAACCCCAGCGCTAGAATCGCGACACGCGGGTGGAAGGAAGCTCTCATGAGGGACTCCAGGTTGTTTTCGGGCACACGTTCCCTTTTTCCGAGATTCCCATTGAAACCACAACGTGTCAAGCGGGGTCCGGGATTCCGGACCGGGAGCATCCTCGATGGAAACCCGATTCCGCCCGTATGCCTCCGCTGGGCAAACAGCCCCGGATCCGATCTCACCGTCGTCCCCAGGCAGGCTTCTCGGAGGCGAGTTTCGGATATTCACGGAACCATCGTTTCCCGAAAGGAGACTCCCGACATGATCTCCCTGTCCACCCTCAAGGAATCCGCCCTGGCCTTTCCCGATGCGTCGGAATCCGTACACTTCGGGCGGACGATGTTCGGGGTGGGCAAGCGGAACTTCGCGAGCTTCGATCCGCGCACGGGCGAATTCGCGCTGCGCCTGCCCATTGCCGACCCCTTGCGGCAGGAGGCCATCGAATCGGGCATCGCCTCGCCGGCTCCCGGCAAGTACGGCAAGGAGGGGTGGACGGTCCTGGACCTGGAATCCCTCGCCAAGCCCGCCTTCGTCCGATTCCTGGAATCCGCCCATGCTCTGGCGGCGGCCGACTCCTCCGACGCGGGAGCGAAAGCCACCGCACCCCGCAGGCGCCCTCGAAAGGCTTGACCTTCCCGGCTTTTGTCGTTTCCTACATAAAGCTCCGTTGCTTTTACCTCCGCGCACCGCAAGGTGGCTATAAATTCATGGGACACGCCGGAACCAATCCTCCAGAGGGACGGGTCCGACGTCGACACTTCCCGTAGCCCGGAGAATCACCATGGAGAACACCGCCTCCTTGCGCAGCCGTCTTTTCCCTCTCCTCGCGGCGGCTTCCCTCGCACCCGCGGCCGGCACCCAGCTCGAAGGAGTGGTCCAGGATCGCCACGGCAATCCGGTCCCTGGAATCGTGGTCTCCCTGGACCCGCTGGATCTTCGCGACACCACCGACGCCCAAGGCAGATGGAGCCTGGAATCCTCCCTGTCCGGCATCCAAAGCGCGCCCGCCACCAAGATTCGGCAGGGCCCGAGCTCGCTTACGCTGGAATTGGCCAGCTCCGCGAACGTCCAAGCAGACGTGTTCGATGCGCGCGGTGCACGGGTGGGCGGACTCCCCTCGGTCCGCATGGAGCCGGGAAACCACAACCTGGAGCTGAAGCGCCACGGTACCGGCATTCGATGGCTCCGGCTTTCGATCGATGGCAAAACCCAGGTCCTGCCCATGGGGCTCGGCTCCACAACCCGGACAGCCCCGAACCTCGAGGCCGGTGCGCGCACCATGGCCGCCACGGGAGGGATCCTCACCTACGCATGGCAGGGCGACACGATCTGCATCCGCCCGTTGGATTCGCTCCGCCAGAGCGGCATCCGGCAGACGCTGCGCAAGCTCCACATCGCCTCCAATGCCTTTCCCGACCCGGACAACCCCGTGGAAACCCTCCAGGCGGTGTTCGACCTCGCGAACACCACGCCTGTGCGGAAGTTCGGATTGCACTACACCTCGCTCGACGAACCTCTCCCGGGAAACGGCACCTTCCTGAAGGGATTGGTTTCCGGCGACCTCTACCTGCCCATGGATTCGTCCATCGCAAAGCCTCGCCAACGCGCCTGGATCCATGTGCTGGGGAACGGCCAACGCAGGATCGGCCTGTCCGACACCATGGACCTTCCCGGAGACGCGGACACGCTCCGGTTCGACAGCGCCCTCCACCTTTCCAATGCCCTCCCTTCGGGAAGGATCCTCGCCGGGTCCATCCAATCGACCTTCACCCCGCAGGTCGTGGAGATCGCGATGTCGCAGCGGCACAAGCTGGGGATCGGGAAGATCGAATGGAATGTGGATGGCGCCGGCTACCTGGTCGGTGGTGCGCGGAAGTCCATGAAGTGGAGCTGGCCGGGGAGAACCCGCCACGAAATCCTCTGCCGGGTGACCGATGTCGACGGGAACGTGTTCCTCACGGGAACGACGATTTCCGTCTGTCACCTCGATTCGCTGGGGAAGGTTCCCGATCGCACCGTCATGGCCGGGGAAGGGTTCACCTTCGAGGTCTTCGTGGCCGATACCGACGGCGTGGCCATGACCATCGTGGACTTCGGCGACGGCACCAGGGACACCGTCTACGGAGGCCCCTCCCTCTGGGCGAACCATGCCTATCCCGTGGTTCCCTCGGTGGACTCGAGCGACGCGAAGACCTACCGCCTGACGGTGATCCGGGTCGATGCGAAGGGAAACCGCGACTCCACCAGCTCCAGGATCACGGTGACCAACCCCCGCCCCTCCTTCTGGGTGGACAACACCGTCGGCGAGGTGGGAACCCGTCTGCAACTCCAGGTGGTCTCCCTCAACGCGGGCCAGCTCGCCAAGGTGGAGTGGGGTGTGGGCGCCCTTGCACTCGCCACCGGGCGGTCGGATACCACCATCGAGCTGCCGCAGGTCCCCACCGAGGACTATCCCGTGCACGTGCGGGTGACCGACGAGCGAGGCAACATGTCGGCGGTGGACACCGTGCGGGTGCGGGTGCGCCAGGGGGTCCGGATCACGGACGCCCGCGACGGGCAGCGATACCGGATCGTCACCATCGGCAAGCAGACCTGGATGGCGCAGAACCTGAACTACCGGCAGACCACCGGAACGAAGGACACCTTCGGGATCTGCTTGTTGCCCGACCAGGCCGATTGCGCGAAGTACGGGAGGCTCTACACCTGGGCGGAAGCCATGGTGGCGGATTCCGCATACAACCGGAAGATCTGGCCCGGTGGCTCCGCCCGACGCCAGGGACTCTGCCCGACCGGCTGGCACATCCCTTCGCGTTCCGAATGGGAAGAACTCATCGCGACCGCGGGCGGCTGGGAGCGTGCCGGTGCCAGGCTGAAGTCCGCCGGAGGGTGGATCGGGGGCGACTCGACAGGATTCGGAACGGACGATTTCTGGTTTTCCGCCCATCCCAGCACGCCGGGCGTGGTCGACAACAGGTTGCAGGGCTTCGGCGAAGGCGCCTGGTGGTGGAGCACCGCGCAGGAAACGAATCCGACCGACGGCAAGTACACCACCGACTTCAGGACATTCAACACCGGCACCGGGATCACCTTCAGCGCCTCGGAGAAGTCCGGGACCGAATCCCTGCGCTGCCTGAAGGATTGACGGACGGACTCCTGACGGAATCCGTCCACTTTCGCCTCAGCGTTCGATCAGGACCTGTCCGGTCCACAGGACCTTGGCGTCGCGCGTCAAGCGCAGCGCGTAGAGTCCGCCGGGGGCCGTCGAGGCGTCCCAGGCGATCTGGTGCGTGCCCACGGACGGATCCGGGTGGGAGATCCGCGCCATGCGCTTGCCGGAGAGGCTCGCCACTTCCAGGTCCACGCGTCCGGTCTGGCTCGCGTCGTATTCCACGATCGCCACCGACCGGGACGGCGAATGCAGCAGGCTCGCGCGGGCACGGTCGGCGTAGCGTGGGGCCACCGTCGAGATTTGCCGTCCGTAGCCGGCGGCCACGATGTTGGCCTGGATCTGGTCGTCGATCGAATCGGGAGGATTCCCGATGGTGATCACGCCTTCGTAGAAGGTGCCCGTGCCGCCGGGGCTGCCGTCGCCGCCGGTGCCCAGGAAGATGGCGCCCTGGAGCTTCTTGGGATAGTAGTTGGGGGTGGGGCGCTTGCCGTTCCACATGGTGGTGAGCTTTCCGGTCTGGGCATCGCCCGCCTTGAGTCCGAAGCTGTCGGCGGCGGGCCCCTTCAGGAATAGGCTCGCGTAGCTCACGTTGATGGTCTTGTTGTTGGGGGAGGTGACCGACGAGGTGTGTCCGCCCCTGTCGCTCTTGTACATGCCGTTTTCCAGGTCGGCGGCGATCCAGGGACCCTTGCCCTCGCCGGGTCCGCCCCACGAGATGTTGGTCCCCCAGTAGATGGATTCCATGGTCCCGTTGCCGTCGTCGTTGCCGGTGGTCTCGCCGTTGCCGTACGAGAAGCAACACGGCTCGCTGTAGCGTTTTCCGTCGACCACCATGTACATGGTCTCGGCCTGGTTGCCCGTGGCCGTCCCCTTGGCCGCGTTGTTGCGGTAGGCGACGTTCTTGATGCGCCTGGACACCCACACGTCGGCGGGCGAGGCCCCCGTGATGTAGATGCCCGGGACGGTGTTGCCGTCGAGCTTGGTCTGGCCCTTGGAAAGATCCGATTCCAGGCCGGCTTCCAGGTAGTTGCAGCGGGGCGACGGAGGCAGGTGGTTCTTCTTCGGCGACTGGTCGTAGAGCATGGAGATGGATCCCTTGCCCTTCACGAAGGAATCGATGGACGCCTTGTTGATGACTCCGCCCGGCGCGATGGGGTAGATGTCCTTGGTCTTGTTGGAGGCCGAATCGCGGACCTGGATGAGCGGACCGTTGAAGTCCGCGTAGAGGGCGCGCGTGGTGCTGAAAGCGCCCACGCAGGGAGTGCCCGCCTTGGCGTAGATGTCGCAGGGGCCTTCGCCCGCGATGATGGCGACGGCCAGGGCCAAGCTACCGGCGACCGCCCGGCCGACGATGCGGGAGCCGGCACCCGGCCGTATGGCGTTGGAGGTTTCTTTCAGGGAACTGTCCATGGGTTTTCCTTGGTGTGTCCGCGATGCGGAAACGAGTGCCCGCCCCCCACGGACGAGAGGTTGACAATTTCCGAAAATCTCGTCCACCTGTCGGCGGACGCCGGAGTTCGTCGGGTGAGTGGATGGCGATCCGCACCTGTGCCGCGGATCTCGGAAACTGTCACGAATATACCGCCGCCTCGGAGATCCCCAGAGGTGGTTTCTCGAGCTTCTTTCGAGGAAGGCTGTCGTCACGCGGTTTCCAAAGGCTCGATCGCCACCGCGGGCACTCACCCTGGTCATTTCTACAACGGAAACCTTCCCATCCACGCCCACGCGCGGCTCGGTCAGGCCTATCTACCCAGGATCGGGCGCATGGATGACGCCGGAGAAGGGAACGAACGATGCTCGCGATCCAACGGACAACCACCCTGTTCCTGCTGGGAGGACTGCTCCTGGCCCCACGAGCGCAGGCCGTCACCCTCACCGAGGTCCCCGTGGCCACCTGGAAGGGATCGGTCAATCTTCCCAGCTACGCGAAGATGTACGTGTACGTGCCCGCCAAGCTCGCCGCCAAACCGCCCATCGTGGTGTCCAACCATTCCTGCGGCAGCTCCGCCGCCGGGCAGGCGGGCAACATGGGCAAGTTCCTGGCCGCCGCGGACAAGAACGGGTTTGTGATGATCTTCCCCGACAATCCCGGCCAGAACTGCTGGGACGTGGGCTCCAAGGCGGCCCTGACCCGCGACGGTGGCGGCGATCCCCACGCGATCGCCACCATGGTGCGCTACGCGCTGAAGAAGTACGGCGGGGATTCCAGCCGGGTGTACGTGGTGGGCGGATCGTCGGGGGCCATGATGACCCAGGCGTTGCTGGGGGTCTACCCGGACCTCTTCGCCGCGGGTGCCCCACGCGCCGGCGTGGCCTGCGGCTGCTGGGCCGAAAGCTACGCGGCCTCCAACCAGTGGAGCGGTCCCTGCGCGGGCGGAAACGTGACGAAGACCGCCCAGCAGTGGGGAGACTACGTGCGGGCGATCAACCCCGGATACAAGGGACATCGTCCACGCGTGCAGATCTACCACGGCGAATCCGACCAGACCATCAATTTCAAGAATTTCGGCGAATCCCTCAAGGAGTGGACCAACGTCCTGGAGCTCCCGACCACGCCCACCACCTCCGGCAAGGTCACCACGCCCTCCTACACCTACAACCGGCAGACCTGGACGAACGCCTGCGGCGTGGCCGTCCTGGACGCATGGTCGTCGCCGGGCCAGCCGCACAGCATGACCTACGAGGAGGACACGATCATCAGATTCTTCGGCTTGCAATCGCCCGATTCCAAGGACCCGGAAGCCGCCTGCCAGAGCGGGACGGAGCGGATCCAGCCCGCGACCCGCACCGTCGCCCACGTGAGGCCGGACCGGACGCTCGTGCTGGAAGCCTCCGATGCCGACGAGGTCTCCATCGCGATCCGCGACCTCCGGGGCCAATTCCGGATGGGAGCGCACCGCCAGGTGGATGCCACCTCCGAGGCCACCATCGGCCTCTCCGGCCTGCGTGCCGGAACCTATCTGGGTTCGGCGACCTACTTCCGGTCCGGAAGGGCGTTCTTCGGAACGGAATTCTCCTTCGTGATGGTTCCCTAAGCCGCCACCGGGATCCCCGATCCGGGTCAGATCTCCCGGATGGACACCAGCGAGACCACCGCTTCGCCCTTCTCGCGCGATGCGGACAGATCGACGGAAAACGTCGCCATCCAGTCGTCGTGTCCTTCCGAATCCTTCAGGACCTGTTCCACCGTCCAGGTGTCCGGCGCCTTGGCCACCTGGGTGTGGCGGAGGTTGCGCCCTTCGGCGTCCAGGCGCAAGGAGCCGTTGTTCGCCCCGAAGAGGTCGCGGCGTTCCCGAAGCGAGAAGAGGGTCCAGGGCTCCTCGTCGGAGGCGGGAGCCAGGATCTCCAGGGCTTCCTCGTGCTCGTCCACGCTCCACAACCGCAGAAACGAGAAGATCCGCGTGCGCACCAGACCCAGGAAGGATTTCTCGTCGCGGGTGATGTCGCGGGCGGCCTCCTCGGCTCCCGGCGGGCGCAGCTCGTCGGTGGCCTCCGCCTGGAAGGAAGGGTTCTTGAGCCGCTCCCATTCCTCCAGGAGCGAGGAATCCACCTGGCGCACCATGGCGCCCAGATAGGTTTCCATCTCCTGGACCTCCTCGGTCTTGGCCGATTCCGGGACGGTCTGGGCCAGCACCCGGTACACGGAGTTGAGGTGGCGCAGGAGAAGCCCCTCCGTGCGTTGCAGCTCGTACTCCTTCACGTAGTCGGAGAACGTCCGGAATCCCTCGAACATCTCCCGCGCGATGGACTTGGGACGGATGTTGTCGTTGCCCACCCAGGGGTGGCGTTCGGCGAAGGTGTTGAAGGTCCCGTACACGAACTCGCGCAGAGGCTTGGGGTACTCCATCTCCTGGAGCTCGGCCATGCGGGCGTCGTATTCCACGCCTTCGGCCTTGAGTTCGGCCAGGCGGCGGGTCTTGGCCTTCTCCAGCTGCTTTCGCAGGATCAGGTCGGGATCCTCCAGGATGGACTCCACCAGGGTCATCAGATCCAATGGGTATTCCGGCGACTCGCGGTCCAGGAGGGGGATGGTGTCCAGGAGCCACAGCGCCAGGGCATGGTCCATGGAGAAGTCCTCGCCCAGATCCGCCTTGACGCGCAGCTTCGCCATTCCCGGCGCGGAGGGCGGGATGAACTCGACGATCCCCCGCTCCACCAGCGGACGGAACAGCTGGAAGGCCCGGTCGCGATGACGGATCTTGTCCTTTGGGCCTTCGTGGCAGTCGCGGATCAGCTGCCGCAGGGCACGGCAACCGTCGGTGGGGCGCGACAAGATGTTCAGGAGCATGCCGTGGCCCACGCCGAAGCTGGACTTGAGCGCCTCCGGCTGGGCATCGATCAGCCTCCGGAAGGTCTGCTCGTCCCAGGGCACGTAGCCTTTCTCCGGCGGCTTCTGCTTCTGGAACTTGCGTCCGCTCTGGCTGGCCTTGGCGGCGAGCTTCAGGTTTTCGATCACGTGCTCCGGCGCCTGGGCCACCACGTAGCCGATGTCGTCGAAGCCCTTGCGTCCGGCACGACCGCTGATCTGGTGGAAGTCGCGGGCCGTGAGGATGGAGGTCTTGTCGCCGTTCCACTTGCACAGCTGCGTGAACAGGACGCTGCGGATGGGGACGTTCACGCCCACGCCCAGGGTGTCGGTGCCGCAGATCACCTTGAGCAGTCCCTGCTGGGCGAGCTTTTCGGTGAGGATCCGGTACTTGGGAAGGAGCCCCGCATGGTGCAGCCCGATCCCCTGGCGCAGCCAGCGCTTTAGGTCGGGGCCGTAGGGGCTGGAGAAGCGGAAACCATCCAGGGCCTTGCCGATCTTCTCCTTCTCTTCCTTGGTGCAGATGTCCAGGCTGGTGAAGTTCTGGGCGTTGCGGGCGGCGTCGGCCTGCGTGAAGTGCACCACGTACACCGGGGCCTTGCCCCGCTCCACCAGGGCCTGCACGGCGTTGGGAAGAGGATTTTCCGACCAGTCGAACTTGAGCGGAACCGGACGGATGGCCGACTTCACCACGGCGGTGGGTCGCCCCGTGCGGCGCGTCAATTCCTGTTCGAAGAAGGAGGTTTCGCCCAGGGTGGCGCTCATCAGCAGGAAACGGGCGCGCGGGAGGGTCAGAAGCGGCACCTGCCAGGCCACGCCGCGCTGGCGGTCGGAGTAGTAGTGGAATTCGTCCATCACCACGTCCACGATGGGGCAATCCTCCCCTTCCGACAGCGCCATGTTGGAGAGGATCTCCGCCGTGCAGCAGAGGATGGGGGCCCCGTGGTTCACGGAGGCGTCTCCGGTGGAAAGGCCCACGTTGTCCGGGCCGAACTCCTTGCACAGGGCCATCCACTTCTCGTTCACCAAGGCCTTGATGGGGCACGTGTACACCGATCGCCGCCCCTGGGCCAGGGAAAGGAAATGGAGTCCGGAGGCCACCAGCGACTTGCCCGACCCCGTGGGGGTGTTGAGGATGACGTTCTTCCCGTCCCACAGCTCCAGCAGGGCTTCCTCCTGCGCGGGATACAGGGACAAGCCCCGCAGCGAATGGACTTCCAGGAAACGCTCCAGGAGTTTGTCGGGAGCGCAGTCTTCTCCACGGGGCAAGGCGTCGGCGAGCGAGAGATCCATCTGTCGAAGGTAGCTCCCCCCGGAAACCACCCTTTCCGGATATAAGCATCCTCAATTAGCCTCAGGACAAGCAACCGGGATTGCGACGAGCTTTCTAACTTGGCGCCCCTATGCGTTTCGAAGACTCACTGTTGAGGAAGGGTGCCGACAACATCCGTTGGCTCTCCGCCGCCATGCCCCAGGTCGCCAACAGCGGGCACCCGGGCGGTCCCATGGGCGGAGCGGATTTCATCCACCTGCTCTATTCCGAATACCTGGTGTACGATCCCCAGGATCCACAGTGGACGGAACGCGACCGTTTCTTCCTGGATCCGGGACACATGAGCCCCATGCTGTACGCGACCCTCGCCACCATGGGCCACTATTCCCTGGAAGACCTCAAGCAGTTCCGCCGTTGGGGCTCGCACACCCCGGGGCACCCCGAACACGACCCCGCCCACGGAGTGGAGAACACCTCGGGTCCGTTGGGACAAGGACACGTGTTCGGCGTGGGTGCGGCCATCGCCGAGCGTTTCCTTGCCGCGCGTTTCGGCGAGTGGCTTTCCCACAAGACTTGGGTGTACATCTCCGACGGCGGCATCCAGGAAGAGATTTCCCAAGGGGCTGGCCGCATCGCGGGCCACCTGGGACTATCCAATCTGGTGATGTTCTACGACGCCAACGACGTGCAGCTTTCGCACAAGGTGTCGGCGACCACCTCCGAGGACACCGCGGCCAAGTACCGCGCCTGGGGTTGGGTGGTCCACGAGGTGGACGGGCACGACTACGCCCAGATGCGCGCGGCCCTGGACAAGGCCAGCGTCGAGACCGCGGGGCCCACCCTGGTCATCGGCAAGACCGTGATGGGCAAGGGCGCGCGCAAAGCCGACGGTTCCGTGTGGGAAGGCGACGTGAAACAGCACGGCGCCCCCTTCGGCGAGGCCAACACCAAGGCCACCGTCGCCGCCCTGGGCGGCGACCCGGAAAACCCCATCCAGATCCTCCCTGAAGTGTTGGAAGGCCAGAAGCGCCGCCAGGCGGAACTTGCCCAGATCGTGGCCCGGCGCCGCCAGGCCCGCTCCGAATGGGCCAAGGCGGATCCCGGCAAGGCCGATTCCTACGCGAAGTTCTTCGCGCACGGCCCCTGGAACGTGGGTTGGGACGACATCGCCTTCGGCGAGAATCTCGCCAGCCGCAACGCCAGCGCGAAGGTGCTGGAGCGCCTGGCCGAGCGCGTCCCCAACATGGTGTGCATGTCGGCCGACCTCGCCGATTCCGACAAGAGCGAGGCCTTCCTCAAGAAGACCGGCGCCTTCGCGCGCGGGGACTTCTCCGGGGCCTTCCTGCAGGTGGGTGTCGCGGAACTCACCATGGCCGCCATCGCCGTGGGCATGAGCCTGCACGGCGGCGTGTTCCCCGTGTGCTCCACGTTCTTCTCGTTCTCCGACTACATGAAGCCCGTGCTTCGCATGGCCGCGCTCCAGGAAACCCGCGTGGTGTTCTTCTGGACCCACGACAGCTTCCGGGTGGGTGAAGACGGCCCCACCCACCAACCCATCGAGCAGGAAGCCCAGCTGCGCCTCCTGGAGCAGATGAAGAACCTCTCCGGACGCCGTTCCATGCTGGTGCTGCGCCCCGGCGATTCCGCGGAGGTCCGCGAGGCTTGGCGCCTGTCGTTGGAAAACGTCCACGGGCCCTCGGCCATGATCTTCTCGCGCCAGGACCTCCTGGATCTCCCCGCCGGACCCGCTTCCCGCGCGGACAACGCAAAGTCCACCGCTCGCGGCGGATACGTGGTTTCCGGCGAGGCCCCTCGGCTGGTGCTTCTGGCCAATGGATCGGAACTGGGCCTGGCCCACCAGGTGAGCGAGATCCTCCGCGCCGAAGGCGTGGCCACCCGGGTGGCGAGCGTTCCATCCGTTGGACTGTTCCTGGAGCAGGACGAATCCTACCGTCGTTCGGTGCTGCCCACGGGCGTTCCCGTGCTGGCTCTGACCGCCGGCCTGCCTTGCGTCTTCCAGGGTCTGGAAGGGCCTCTGGGCGAAGTCTTCGGACTGCCCCGTTTCGGAGCCTCGGCCAACTTCAAGGTGCTGGACGAGAAATTCGGATTCACCGCGGTACAGGTCGCGGAACGTGCTCGGGCGCTCCTGAAGCGGCTTCCGGCCAGGATCCAGGAGCTTCGCGATCTGGCGGAGGCGGCCCGAGCGCTCCAAGGCTGATCGTGGGAGGAGCCAACGGGGGGGTGAAAAATCACCCCCCGTCGGGCATCCGGATAGCCATTTTAAAGAAGACATGCGTTTTTCCGTTTCCAATCTCGCCCTTCCCTGCTTGGCCGCGATGTGGTTGACGTCCTGCGGTCCCAAGCCCGAACCAGACCTCCCCCTGCCCCCACCAACAACCACGGTGGTCACTCCCGGCACCGACAAGCCCATCGCCCCGCCTCCGGTGGCACCCACCAAGCCCGCCGGACTGGTGGATTCCACGGGCGAAGATCCCCGGCCCGTCGTGATCATCGAAAAGCTCGGCTTCGCCGGCGTGCGGACGCGCATGATTCCCCACGTGATGGGCCGAGGCTGGGCCCTTTCCGTGAACAAGAGCGACAGCATCGAATTCGTCCGACCTGCCGAAGCGGAACTGTCCCAACAGCTGTTCGGGGTGATCCCGGAAGTCGGCACCAAGATCCGCTTGCGGTTCCGGCTGGCGCACACCGCGGGGAACAATGTCCGCATCGAGGTCTGCTCCCACCTGGTGGCGCGCACCGGCCAGATGCCCTACCGCGCCAACCTCGAAATGCTCACCCTCAGCCTGGAAGAGCTCAAGACGTTCCTCGCCACCGCACCCACCGGTGGAGGGGTCGTGATCGACAGGGTCCGCAAGAAGTAGCCCCCCCGACCCCAACCCCGCCGCCGCGGGTGGGGTTACCTTTGCCTCCCACCATGGGAAATGTTTTCGGACGCGTACTGAGGGTCAGCACCTACGGAGAGAGCCACGGCGTGGCGGTGGGATGCATCGTGGACGGTCTACCCGCCGGATTGGTGGTGGACCTCCAGGAAATCCAGGCCGAACTCGACCGGCGCCGGCCCGGCCAGAACAAGCTCACCACCCAGCGCAAGGAAGCGGACAGCGTGGAGATCCTCTCGGGAGTCTTCCACGGCAGGGCCACCGGCACTCCGCTGGCCTTGGAAGTGCGCAACGGCGACCAGCGCTCCGGAGACTACTCCGAGATGGAGAAACTCTACCGGCCATCGCACGCCGACCGCGCCTACGATCTCAAGTACGGCTTCCGCGACCATCGCGGCGGAGGGCGTTCCAGCGTGCGCGAATCCATCGGACGAGTGGCCGCTGGCGCCTTGGCCAAACGGCTGCTGCGCGATGCCTGCGGCACCCGCATTCTGGCCTGGGTGGAATCGGTGGAAAACGTCGTCGCCGACATCGATCCCGCATCGGTCACCGCGGACGCCATCGAGGCGAGCCTGGTCCGTTGCCCGGACCCCACCGCTTCGGCGGCGATGGAAGAGGCCATCGTCCGCGCCCGCGGGGACGGCGATTCGGTCGGAGGCGTGGTGCGGCTGCGAATCGCCAATCCCCCGGTGGGCCTCGGCGAGCCGGTGTTCGATCGCCTGGAAGCGGAACTGGCCAAGGCCATGCTTTCCATTCCCGCCACCAAGGGCTTCGAGATCGGGTCGGGTTTCGCCGGCACCCGGCTGCGCGGCTCCGTCCACAACGATCCGCTCCGTGCCCGCGCGGGCGGAGTCGTCCAGACCAAGAACGATTCCGGAGGCGTCCAGGGCGGGATCTCGGTGGGCGAACCCATCGACGCCCGCATCGCCTTCAAACCCACAGCCACCATCGCCTCGTCGCAGGAGACGGTGGATCGCGACGGCAACGAAGCGGTTCTTTCCGCCCGTGGACGCCACGACCCCTGCGTGGTGGGTCGCGCCGTGCCGATCGTGGAGGCGATGGCCGCTCTGGTGCTTGCCGATGCCTATCTTCTGCAGAGGTCCCGCGCCCATCTCTTCACCCCTCCGCCACCAGAGTCCCGGGAGAATCCATGAGCCTGCCCCTGCGCGTAGCTCTCTGCCAACACAAGGCCGACGACGACCCCGAGATCTGCTGGTCGCGGTTTCGCCAGCAGGCCGAGGAAGCCGCCCGTCAGGGCGCCACCTTGATCGTGACGCAGGAACTGTTCATGGGCCCCTACTTCTGCCAGGGACAGGAATTGCGCCACTTCGACCGCGCCGAAACCATTCCCGGGCCCACCACCAACCGCCTCCAGGAACTGGCCGCCAAGCTGGGCTGCGTCATCGTGGGGTCGCTGTTCGAAAAGCGCGTCCCCGGCCTGTACCACAACACCTCGGTGGTCTGCGACGCCGACGGCAGCCTGGCCGGCGTGTACCGCAAGATGCACATCCCCCAGGATCCGGGCTTCGACGAGAAGTTCTACTTCGCTCCCGGCGACCTCGGATTCCAGGCCCACGACACCGCCGTCGGAAGGATCGGGGTGCTGATCTGCTGGGACCAGTGGTTTCCCGAGGCGGCCCGCCTCACCACCCTGCAAGGTGCCGAAATCCTCCTGTATCCCACCGCCATCGCCTGGGACGACCTCGAAACGCCCTCCGTGCGTCCGGTCCAGTACGACGCCTGGCTCACCTCCATGCGCGCCCATGCCATCGCCAACGGCGTGTTCGTGGCGGCCCCCAACCGGATCGGCCGCGAAGGCCGCCTGGAATTCTGGGGAGGCTCGTTCGTGGCCGACCCGGAAGGGAGGATCCTCCACCAGTGCAGCCACGACCAGCCGGAAGTGGCCGTGGTGGAATGCCAGCGCGACCGCATCGAGACCGTCCGCCACATCTGGCCGTTCATGCGCGACCGCCGCACCGACGCCTACGATGGAATGATGTCCCGCTGGGGGCGATGACCCTCGACTCGTTGCGATGGACCGTCGTTCAACGCGGGGAATGCACGAAGCCGCCCCCCGCGGGGCCCGGACAGGGTAGACTTCCATCGAGATGCATCCTGTCTACGCCCACCTCGATTGGCGCGCGTTCGTGCGCGAGGCCCAGGAGGAACTCCGCCTGCGCGAGAGTTCCTTCACCTGGAAGCACGTCGCCGAATCGCTGGGCATGGATCCCGCCCAGTTGGCGCGGATCCTGCGCGGAAGCGCACCGCTGCCGTTCCGCTACGTTCCCGGACTTTCCCGCCTGTTCGATCTGGACCGTCGCGCCAGCGCCTACCTCGAGGAACTCCTGCGCCTGGACCGCGTCCGTTCGGAAGACGAACGCGTCCGCTGCCGTGCGCGGCTGGCGGCGCTTCGCGGCGTGGCCACCCGGGAGATCGGCGGTCTGCAGGCGGAGTTCTACACCCGCTGGCACCACGCCGCCCTGCGCGCCCTGGTGGGCATGGGAGGACATCGCGGCGACGGATCCAACCTGGGAGAACTTTGCCAGCCACCGGTGCCACCCGAGGACGCGCGGCACAGCGTGGAGCTCCTGATGGAGCTGGGACTGGTGGAGCGGGACCGCGACGGTGTGCTTCGCACCACGGAAGCCCATCTGCTGGCCGGACCGGACATCCCGGTGCAGGTGGTCCGCGGATTCCATCGTCAGGGAATCGAGCTCTCGCGGATGGCCATCGCCTCCGTACCCCCCGAGGAACGCGACATCTCGGCGGTCACCGCCACCCTGGACGAAGCCGGATTCGCCGCCGCTCGCGAAATGGCTCGCGAGCTGCGCCGGAAGGTCCAGTCGCTTGCCCATCGGACCACCACCCCCGATCGCATCTACCAACTGGGGATCCAGATCTTCCCGGTCGCCGCACCCACCGCGTCGGAGTCCCCATGAAGACCCGCCTGCTCGGCCTCTGCTCGTTGTTCCTCTGGGGTTGCGATGGCGACCGCGTGGCGGGCGGAACCTCGTCGGAGGTTCCCAACGCCCTCCACGGAAGCGTGGTGGATTCGCGGGGCGCACCCGCCGCCCGCTGCCTGGTGACCCGCACGCCCGCTGGCGTCACCGCCGACTCGGCCTTCTCGGCCGAATCCACATGGACCGACGACCAGGGCCGCTGGAACCTGCCGCTGCGCGCCGGACGCTGGACGGTGCTGTTCCGGAAGGCCAACGAAATGGCCCTGGCCGAAGACCCCTCCGCCTCGGACGCGCCGCTTCGCCTGGCCACCGGAGGCTGGCTCGCGGGACGGCTCGCACAGGGCTTCTCCGGCGGAAGGGTGTACGTGCGTGGCACCGATCTGCAAGCCAGCACGGATTCGACCGGAGCCTTCCTTCTGGGCCCCCTGCCCGCCGGAGACCTTCCCTTGCTGGTGAAGGCGGATTCCTCCGGCGTCGTCCGTTCGCTCCGGACCGTCGCCCGCGTGCAGCCGGCGGAAGTGCGCTCCACGGGCACGTGGTTTTCCACCGACTTCTTCGAGGAGGACTACTCCCTCTGGCCCCAGGCGCGGCTGGCCGTGGTGGATCTTTCCACCCAGGGGGCCGCCGTGCAGGGCGACCAGGTCGCCTTCCCGGTTCCGGTGCGGCTGGATTCGGTGCTGGATCCCGCCACCACCTCCCCCGGCGAGATCCGCTTCGACGACGAACGCGGCACCCATCTGCCGTTTTTTGTCCAGACCTGGGACGCCGCCACGCGCGAGGCCCTGGTGTGGGTGCGCCTGGACACCGCCAACGGCAATTCCGCCAAGCATTTCCTGCGGTTGCACTGGGGCCGCAAGGTGGCGGCACCCACGCGCATGCCGGAGGTCTTCGGCACCCCGAACGGGTTCCTTTCGGCCGACGTGGGATCTTCGGGGGGGGATCCCGGTCCGCTCCCCCTCCATTGGGAATCCACCCTCCCCGCGGAAGGCCCCGTGGGATCCGCCCGTCTTCTGGGGGACGCGTCCCGCTGGATGACGGATTCCGTCGAACTCGGAGGCACCGCATCCTGGACCGTCTCGCTTTGGGTGAAGCTCGCGGAGGAACCCTCCGGGGAGGTGGTCCTGGCCGGATTCGACACCGGCGCGGATTCCTCCCGCTGGGGTCTTTCCGTGAAGGACGACCGCACCGTCCGGGTGTGGTCGGGCGCCGATCCCTCCAAAGACCTGGTCCACGCCACCACCCTTCCGGTGGGCGAATGGGTCCATCTGGCCGCGACCTTCGACGGGGCCTCGCGGCGCATCGGGCTGGTGGTGGGTACCGAGGTGCTCGCCCGCCGCACGGTGGCCTTCCCCCTGGCGTCCCGCCAGCGGATCGTGGGGGCCGTCGGGTTCCGGGGCGCCATCGACCAACTGCGGATCTCCGACACGGCGCGGGAGGGCAGCTGGTCGCAAATGGAAGCCCGCACCCAGGACCCTTCGGTCCGCTGGCTGAGGTGGCAATGAACACCCCATCCCCCGGCACCGAGGCTCCCGACCTGTATTCGTTCCTGGACTACCGGGAGTTCCTGCGCGCCCACTACGAGCACCGGCGCGCCCGGCAGAAGTCCTTCTCCTACCGGTTCATGGCCGCGCGATTGGACGTGGACGCCGGCCAGCTCGCGCACATCCTGCGCGGCCGCCTGCAGCTTCCGCAACGGGCGCTGTCGGCGACGATCGCCCTGTGCCACCTGGACGAACGCCAGGGGGCCTACTTCGAGGAACTGGTGCGCCTGGCCGCCTGCAAGGACGACGAGGAACGCGAGCGCATCGTCGAACGGCTGGACGCGCTGCGGGAGATCTCTGTCAGACAGATTCCGTCTTCTTCGGCGCACTACTACGACCACTGGAAGCACGCGACGTTGCGGGCGCTGGCCGGGATCCTTCCTTCCACCGGGGACGGCTCAACGCTGGGTCGGCATTGCTTTCCTCCCCTTTCCGCCCCTGAAACGGCGGAATCCGTGGCCTTCCTGGAGCGCGCGGGCCTGCTCGGACGCGACGAGTGGGGTCGGCTGGCACCCACCGACGCCCATGTCGCGCCATCCCCCGACATCCCCCGCGAAGCCCTGCGCCAGTGGCACGAACAGGTCCTGGAACTGGCAAGCCGATGCCTGGACCGGATCCCCGCCGACCAGCGGGACGTGTCCACCCTCACCGTGGCGCTTTCCCAAGCCGACGTCCGCACGGTGACCGGATGGATCGCGGAATTCCGGCGCGCCGTGCAGGCCCTGGCCACGGCATCGTCCCACCCGGATCGGGTGTCGCAGGTGTGCGTGCAGATGATCCCCGTTTCCAAGGCCATCCGCAAGCGGAAAGCCGCTTAGACCAATATCACCTTCGGCCCGGCAAGCCCTTCCTGAGAAAGGGGACGGTTTTTCCGCAAGTCGGAGATCGCGACGAGGAGTCGACGGTGCCAACAGGCTCAGGCTTCCTTCCTGGACGCTGGCCCGGAAGTTGTAACCACCGGTCCCTCCATGAGCCTGATCACGCGCAAAGCCCACGACGTCTCCCCCGAATCCACCTGGAACCTCCCCGGCGCCTCCGAAGCCTTCGAAGGAGGTCGCCGCGCCCTGCGGGCCGGCTTCCTGGATCCCGCCATCCGCATCTTCCGCGCCCTGGCCTCCCGCGAGACGCGCGAGGACGTGTGGCTCGCCCTGGCCGAAACCGAATTGGCCCGCGGACATGTCGCGCAGGCGCGCACCATCCTCGCCGAGATCCCCTCGTCCATCCAACGATCGGTCCTGGAGGTGGAATGCGCCCTGGCCGCCGAGGAGACCATCCGCGCCTTGGTGGTCTGGGGGGAGCTATCCGCCTCCGCTCCGCGGCATCCCAAGGTCCGCTTCCTGGAAGGCCGCATGATGGCCCTGGGAGCGGACTTCCAGGAAGCCGAAGTGATCTTCCTTTCGCTTGCCGCCGACCCCGAGGTGGGAGCTCGCGCCTGCGCCTGGGCCGTCTTCTGCGCGGCGTGCCGTGGCGACGTGGCGGGTGCCCGCGCCCTGCTGGCCAACCTGCGCGACGACGACGCGGTCTGCGAAGGCCTGCGCGAGTGGATCGCGACCCAGACAGGAATGGAATGGACCCCCTCCGCGCGGGTGGAGCCCACCCATTGCCGCAGTTGGGCCGACCGCTGGACGGGCTGGGCCCTGCGCGGCGGACGCTGACACTAGGGACTCACACCCAGAACATCTCCGGAAGATCCGCCTGGAGAAACTCCTCGAAGGGAATCCCACCGGGCCCCACGATCATCGGAACCGCATCCGGCCACCGACGCATGAACTCCCTCAGTCCGGCGGGATTCTCGGGTTTGCCGCTCTTGATCTCGATCGCCCAGAGCCCTTTGGGGGAGCGGACCACCAGATCCACTTCCAAAGCCCCGTCACGCCACCAGTGCAACTGCGCGTTGCGCCCTTCCAAGGCCTGGAACAGATGGGCGGCGATGGCGTTTTCCGACACCCTCCCGCGCCAAATGGAATCCGTCTCCAGCGCGCTTCTGGACCTGCCGGACATCGACGAGGCCAATGCGTTGTTGAGCACCACCAACTTGGGGCTGGAGCCACGGGGACTTTGGAGTCCCGGTCGCCAGGCCTCCAGACCCGCCACCAGCCAAGCCGACTGCAGCAATTGGAGGTAGTGGGCGAGTGTCACGGTGTTCCCCGCATCCTGCAGGGCACCGAGCATCTTGTTGTACGACAGGCATTGTGCCGGATGCAGGCAGGCCAGGGCGAAGAGGTTGCGCAACAGGGTGGGTTTGCGAATCGCCTGCATCTGGAGGACATCCCTCGCCAAGGCGGTCTCCACCAGGGAATCGCGGATGTACGACCTCCACAAATCCTCCTGGTCCATCAGGCGGATCGCGCCGGGGTACCCTCCGAAGTGGAGCCACTGCGACAAATCCAACCCGAACGCATCCCGCATCTCATGGAAGGCCCAGTGGCCGTAGCGGTGGAGGAGGAATCTCCCGGCCAGCGATTCCGAGAGCCCCATCTGCATATGCATCGCCGACGACCCCAGGATCAGGACCTGGATCCGCGACGTTCCCCTGGCATCCCACAGCGACTTCAGCATCTCGCTCCAGCCCGAGACCTTCTGGATTTCGTCCAGGACCAAGAGGCAGGGACCACCCTTGCGCGCGAGTCTTTCCGCGCGCTCCCACTGGACGCGGATCCATTCCGGTCCCAAGGCGATCGGGGAGTCGGCCGATTCCATGACCACTTCCCACCCCAGCGCCTGGGCGATCTGGCGGGAGGCCGTGGACTTTCCTACCTGCCTTGGCCCAACCATGGCATGGATCCACGGGTGCTCCTGGGAGATCAGGGCCGTGATTTCCTTGGTTCTGGGGCGCAACCAATTCTCCATCAGCTCCTCCGTTGATCAGCCAATTGAGTAATTATACTCATTTACTGAGTAAATATACTCACTTACTGAGCAAATCGTCCCGATCGCCAGATCCGCCATCCCCAGCGCAGATACAGGAAACCCACCAGGGGCACGACCACCCACGAGAGCGGGTTGTGGCGCCAGGCACCGACAAAATCCAGGCGGCACAGGTCCAGCGACGCGTGGGTCATGCCGCAGCCGGGACAACGGACGTGGAAGAAGCGCGTCCAGAGGCACAGCGGGGGCGGCTGCCAATCCAGGATTCCCAGAACGAAAAAGGTCGCCGGGAAGGCGACCCAAAGGGCAAGGACCAGATGCGTCCTGGCCGGCTTCACTTCTTGTTGACGATCAATCGACCTTCGGCATCGGTGAACTTGCCCATGGCGATGGTGATGATGTCGATCAAAGACCAGATGCCGCATCCGCCCAGAGTCAGCAGCATGGCCACGCCCGTGCCCGTCTTGCCGACCATGAAGCGGTGGACGCCGAAGCCTCCCAGAAACAGGGAGACGATGAGAATGGTGGTCCAATCCTTGTCGGACACGTTCTGGTTGGCGTCTTGTTCGGCCATGAGCGGGCCTTCCTTTCATGAGATGTGGTCGCGGCTTCCCTCCGGTGCGGAGTGGAGTCCGGGACCATCTTAGGACTTCTCGTCACCGGTTTCCACTATTCGTTCGGAGTCGTCGGGATTTCCCCGCAGGGAGGTGGGAGTGGTTCCATGCACCTCCCGGAAGATCCGGTTGAAATGCGGAACGCTGCCGTAGCCCACCTTGCCGGCGATCTCCGATACCGGCAGATCCGATTCCACCAGGAGCTTGCGCGCCGCCTCGCAGCGGATCCTGTTCAAGTACGCCTTGAAGTGCAGTCCCGATGCCGCCTTCACGTGGGTGGTCACCCGATCCGAGGGGACCCCCGTGGTGCGGGAGACCTTCTCCAGGGAGAGATCGGGATCCGGGTAGTCGCGCCCCAGGCATTCCAGGACGGCCTCCCGCTCGCGGTCGGCGTACGAAACCACCTCCAGCGGCTGGAAGCTGAGGGTGGGATGCAGGACCCCGGTGGGCGGACTGGAGGGCGCCGCAACCGCGGAGGAAACGGCCGGTCGGCGCCGCCGCATCAGGAGGAAGAAGTGGACCAAGGCCACCAACGCACCTGAGGCCAAGCACAGGCTCCATACCAGGAAGCTGTGGGAAGCCACCACGATCTGGGAGATCTGCAGCTCCTGGGCCACGCGCAACTGGGCGCCTTCGCCGGTCTGGAAGATCAGGCGCAGCACCCGATCGCGCCGGGCGGGCCCGATCACCGAGGGCCGGAGGCCCGCCAGCGTGTACCACCACGACGGCGTGGTGAAGGTTTCCAGAGGCATCCGGTAGGTGTCCTGGCCAGGTCGCAGCTCCAGTTCCCGGCATTCGTAGCGAGCGGTCTTCCAGAGATCGGGCCGAGTGAATCCGGGGATTTCCTCCACCAGGCAGATCTGCACGTTCTGCATGGTGGAGGATGCCAAGGTGAGATCCAGCGAACTGTGACGGGACAGGTCCACCGTCTTGCCACTGTCGGTCAGAAAGAGGATCACCCCCGCCACCGGCCAAGTGGCACCGGAATCCAGGGTGGCCTTGAGGGCAAGCCGCCCCCGGGAGGTATCCACCACCATGCGCGAGCTGCCGCCGGATTCCGCATCGTTGAAAGGGATTGCGCTCTTGACTCCGGAAGGCCAGATGCGATACGCCGGCAGGGACAAAAACCAGCCGACCACGCAAGCTACCCCCAGCCATGCCAGAGGCAGGAGCCTGGCGTCGAGACGCCCGGACAGAACTCCGGATTTCCTGACCACATCGGCTGCGCGCATCGATTCGGAATCTAGTTCCTGTAGTCCCTAATCCAGGGACCAGTCGATCTCGGGACGCCCCCATTGGCGCAGGAGGGCGTTGGCGCGGCTGAAAGGGCGGCTACCGAAGAATCCACGGTGGGCGGACAACGGCGATGGGTGGGGCGAGGCGATCACCCCGTGGCGCGAAAGGTCCACGCGCTGGGTCTTTTCGCGGGCGGGCGATCCCCAAAGCAGGAACACCACCGGATCCGGTTTCTGCGCCACCAGTTCCACGATGCGATCGGTGAAGCGCTCCCACCCCCGGCCCTGGTGGCTCAAGGGAGCGCCCGCGCGCACGGTCAGGCAGGTGTTCAGCAGGAGCACCCCCTGGGCCGCCCATTTCTCGAGGCTCCCGTGGCGCGGGAGCGGCAGCCCCAGGTCGGAGGCCAGTTCCTTGTGGATGTTCACCAACGAAGGCGGCGGACGGATTCCGGCTGGCACGGAAAAGCACAATCCGTGCGCCTGCCCGGGCCCGTGGTAGGGGTCCTGCCCCAGGATCACCGCCCGCACGGATTCGTAGGGCGTGGCGTCCAGCGCCGCGAAGATGCGCCCCCCGGGCGGGTACACGGTGGCCCCGGAGGCTTTTTCCGCCTGCAGGAAGGCCTTGAGGTCGGAAAACCAGGGCGATGCGAATTCCGGCTCCAGGCGCGACAACCAACTGGGATGGAGCTTGGGCTGGGTGGACATGGGTTGCAACCTAAAACTTTCCCCGCCGGGGGCTTTTCCTGGACTGCGTCCGGCCTGCCATATTGCAGGACAACGTCCTGCAACCTATTCGCAGGGCTTTGCCCTGCACTGGTTTACAGAAGGGCGCTTCCCGCCCCTTCTGTACATCCCCGGGCCAAAGGGACTGTACGCGCAGTCCCTTTGGAATCCCGCGCGCCAGGGGGCTCAGGCTCTCCGGATCGGATGACCGATCCTCCGAATAACTTCGCCCCCTTGGATCCCCTGCCGATTTCGAGCGGCAGATGTGATTGCCGGATCTCTTCCTTCCTGCCCTCACCACCCGATCGGGTTGTTGCGGCGCAGCACGCTGTCGCGCCAGGATGTGTCTGCAGACCAATGGAACTGGTCCATCATGGAGGGCTGGAAGCTTGGGACTTCCGCGAGGGGAATCTTCATTATGTAGCGCGAACTGGCGGTGTAGAGCGTATCACCCAGTCCCACCAGATCCCACGTGCGCTTGCCGCCACACTGGGCGTAGTCGTTCCAGCACCAGCCTGCGATTTCCGTGGGTATCAGAAACCCAGTGCGATCATCCAGGACGTAGGGGGCGGCTCCGTAGTAGCCGCCCACATACAACCGATCGCGATACGACAGAGCCGTGTACAGGTTGATGGGAGCATTCTTGCAGTCCCCGTAATTTCCGTTCACAGAAAGGCAATTGCTGAACGATTGATACGGAGCCTTCGCACCAGGCATGCGAACAATATCCTTGGCTTGATACGCCACCCAGAGAGCTCCAGAATGCCAAGCCAACCCCCGGGGAGCGATGGCCGAATCCGGCCCCAACACCCAGGTTCGACGTGGTGATGGCTGCCGTTTCCAGGCTGGCTCCGATCCCACTCGGTACCAGAGACCATTGGACCACGTCGCCGCCCACAGGGTATCCCCGACTTCCAGCGTGCGGTAGATCGCATCATCAGGGAAGCCTTGGCTCCAATCAACCCAGACAGGTCCTTCTTGAATCCAGAACGAACGCGACTTCGACGATACAGAAACAGATATTGTCTTTCCCTTTGCCTTTCCTACAAAGTGAACATTCATTGAGTCCTGATCTGGAACCATCAGATCTGCACAATTCCATGGCGAAAGTTTGCAGCCATAAACCTTTCCCGGCTCTTCTGTCCCAATCCATGCCGAGTCTGCATCAGCAACTACTGTAAATGGCTTACCTGGCCACTTCCACTCCATTTTCCGAAACCCTGAGGAATAGGCGTCGCTGACCCAGATATCCCCCATTCCCGTCATGGCCAGCAATCGGTTCCCCGCCGAGGTCAACCTCCACCAGAAATTGTCTCCTTCGCCTTGGGATTCGGCTTCCACACTAGCCGGACGCCATCCCGTGGGGGGCGGCGGCGTCTGCACAGGTTTGTCGGAACAGGAAAGCAGGAAGGCAAACAGAGGGACCAGCATCCAAGAACCTTCTTTCCTTGGTGGGGCCGTAAGGCCATACGGCCCCACCAAGGAAAGAAGGGAAGAGCTGTGAAACGCCGCTCTCACCACCCGATCGGGTTGTTGCGGCGCAGCACGCTGTCGCGCCAGGATGTGTCTGCAGACCAATGGAACTGGTCCATCATGGAGGGCTGGAAGCTTGGCACTTCCGAGAGCGGGATCTTCATGATGTAGCGCGAACTGGCACTGTAGAGCGTGTCGCCCAGTCCAACCAGGTCCCAAGTGCGCTTGCCGCCGCACTGGGCGTAGTCGTTCCAGCACCACCCGGCGATTTCCGTGGGAATCAGAAATCCGGTGCGATCATCCAGGACGTACGGGGCGGCCCCATAATACCCGCCCACATACAGCCGATCGCGATACGACAGCGCCGTGTAGAGGTTGATGGGTGTCTTTTTGCACTCCCCGTAGGATCCGTTCACGGAGCGACAATTCTTGAAATCCTGGTAGGGAGGTTTGGCTTGGGGCATCCGGACCACATCTCCGGTCTGATAGGCCACCCACAGCGCTCCGGAGTGCCAAGCCAGCCCGCGAGGAGCGATGGCCGAATCCGGCCCCAACACCCAGGTAAGGCGCGGCGAAAGCTGCCGTTTCCATGCCGGTTCCGATCCCACCCGGTACCAAAGACCATTGGACCACGTCGCCGCCCACAAGGTGTCCCCGACTCCCAGCGTGCGGTAAATAGCGTCAAGAGGAAAGCCTTGACTCCAATCCTGCCACCTGCCGGAAGACCAGACCCAAAGTGATCGAATTCCGGAGGCAACGGAATTGGAAACCAATTTTCCGTTCGCTTTCCCAACATAGCTGATATCAAAAGTGTCTGCGTCTGGTGAATTTAAATCACGACACGTCCAGTCTGAAATGTGGCACCCATATAGACGCCCAGGCTTTTCAGTCCCTATCCAGACAGAATCACCTTCGGCATACCAGACACTTGGTCGTCCAGGATTTTTCCACTCCATTTTCCGGAATCCCGAGGAGTAGGCGTCGCTGACCCAGATATCCCCCATTCCCGTCATAGCCAGCAACCGGTTTCCCGCCGAAGTCAACCTCCACCAGAAATTGTCTCCCTCGCCTTGGGATTCCGCTTCCACGCTGGCCGGACGCCATCCCGTGGGGGGCGGCGGCGTCTGCACAGGTTTGTCGGAACAGGAGAGCAACAGGGCAAACAGGGGGAGGAGCCTCATGGCGATACCGCCGGCAACACCCGCACCCCGGGTGCCGGTGCATACTGCGAGCCAACTCCCGCGAAGGCCGGATCGTTGGTGGCGTCCCACACCGACCAATCGGGGTAGTGCATCCCGAACACCCCGCCCACGGGATCCGTCCAGACGGCGTTGGGCGCCAAGCGGAGGTTCGCGCATTCCAGGACTCCCACGGTTTCCGAGGGACGCGCGTCCACCCGGGTCTGGCACTGGGGAACATAGTACGGATCCAGCACCACTTGCAAGCTGCGTTCGGGAACCACCGGAAACTCCAACCGGAACGACCGCACCGTGTCGCTTCCCTGGTTGGTCACCCGCACGCGGGGCTTGACCACGTTGGTTTCTTGCATGGATTCCCTCCGAAGTTCCACCCGCAAGCCGCTCACAGATCCCTGCGGTGGTGGCGGAGGCGGAGGGGGCACCACCAGGCTGCGCGACTGACCCCACAGACGCTCGCCTTGGGCATCCAGCACTTCCACCCACGGGTTCAGCACCCATTGGCCATCTTGCCCCTCGCGGGACGGACTTCCCGAACGATCCCACGCCGACCAGTCGGACAGACGCACTCCAAAGGACCCGACAGACACTTTTTGTCCCGGCTGGATCCACGCCTTCACATACCCGCGGACCATCCACAACCCGGCACCCAGATCCACCAGATCCAATCGGGTGTTGGGGGCGCTCCAGGTTTCCAACACCGGCTGAGACCCCACCGGCACCCGCAGAAGCCAACGCACTTGCAGGTCTTGCACGGGAACGCTGCCGTCGTTCTGGATTTCGATCTGCGGTTTGGTAATGTTTCCTTCGTTCACGGCCCCTTCGCGGGTGGCCACCCGCACGCGCCGCACCTCGGGGCGGTCCGGATCGCCCTTGCTCACATCGCGTCCCCACAGGACCTTGTAGTTTCGGTCTTGAACGAGGATGGTTTCATTCTTGCGGATCATGCCAAAGTTGCGGTCGTTGGATGGATCCTTGAATACGTCCCAGGGAGTCCAGTCGGCATACCGCAGACCCACCTTTGCCTGCGCCGCGCTGGGCCAGAACGCACCTGGCTGGATCACCACCGTGGTTTCGCGCGCCTCCAGGGCATAGACATCGTCATGGATGGGAATGATCTTCCACAGGCCTCCCGCCGGAGCGTCCAAGATCACCGTCTTGGTGGGATCGGCCCGGAAGAAATACCGCACGTTCAGACCCACGATCGGCGCTCGCCCGATGTTTTCCACCACGATCCGGGGACGCGACCACTGGGTTTCCGCAGCCCGCGTTTCCCGAAACCACACCTGCACCTGGATGTCCGATCTTGGATCCAGGAACTTCGCGGGCACGTTGCCGGTTCCCACCAGCACGGGCAAGGAGCGGACTCGATCTTCCTTGTCCACGCCCAGATTGATTTTGGTCCCGATCGCGGGCAACACCACGCTCCTGGAGTAGGTCTTCCCGGACCAACTCACCGCTTTCACCGTGAAGGTGTCACCCACGCGCACCAATCGCGGCGTGGCGGCATATCCGGGTTGGATGAAGGTGGTGGTGGTGCCGTTGTGTTCGATCACCACGCCGCCCCCGACCGACCACAGGATCCGCAAGGGCTGCTGACCGGTGGCTACGCTCATGATGCCAAATCCAGTGACCCCGGTATCCGGACTCATGAGCCCGAACTCGAAATTGCCTTCCACTTCCAACGACGTTTGGGAAAGCTTCCGCAACGCAAAGGGATATGTCCCCGAAGGAACTGGCAACGCCATGTCCCACGGAAGACGCACCACCTTGCCGGTGGCCTTTTCCAGCAGATCGCGGCAGTCCGGAGCCAAGGCGCAATAGATGTCGTGGCCTTGCCGCGCGCTTCCCACCATTTCGCCATCCTGGCCGGTGAATCGCCGTCCCAGGATGGATTTGTCGAAACTCGCTTCCACGCTCCCGTGGGGCACCATCGAATCCGGGAAACGCCCCATAGTCAAAAAGCGACGGACGGCATATGGGCGAGGCTCGTGGAATTTCCCTGGATGCAACCGGGTTTGCCAAGTGCCGCTCGACTGGACCGCCTTCTGACTCTCTTCCTGCACCGCAGCATCGGAGCGGGAGAGCCATTCCCTGGAAAAGTCGTCCCAGAATTTGCCCAAAGGGAGGTCGGCATGGACATTCGAAATCAAATTGTTGGAAACTCCCGGAATCCGCAGCGACTCGAAGGCCCCGTAGCAAGCGGCACTGCGCAGATCGGATTCCACGTCGCAGAGACAGGCCAGATTCTTGGACAGCAAACCTCGGATCAGGGGCCCCATCCCGGGCACTGCGCTGTACAATGGCTGGAAATCCAGATCCTGACCGTTCGGAAGCGTGGGGTAGGCACGTAGAAGTTTCTTGATGGAATCGGAACTCACCGACAACTGGCCTCCCCCCTTCTCGCGACTCTCGAAGGTCATCCTGTGTGCGTAGTCCTTGTCGGTGCGGAAGCTCCCTTTCATCGCCGTGATCCCTCCAGGAAGGATGAACTCCCATTTGGTGTTCTTCAGCCAGAACCAATTGCCAGTGGTGGTCAGGCGAAGATCGGAGAAAGTCCCTACCGTGGCTCCAATCAAGGCGCTTGCCTCCCATGCAGGAGTGGAAGCAATGGCCACCGCCATCTCGCCAGCGCCGGAGGCATCGCCGAAGGCCTGATACAACCGACTGTTCGCCTCGCCCAGCAGACCGAAGAACGAAGGAGTGACCGTGACATCCAACAACTTCAGGTCCATCTTCGCCGAGTCCGCCAAGAGCTTCCGCACGGAATTGGTCAGTTCGGGCGGCTGGTCGCCCACGGTGGAAGAATACAGAGATCCAAAGTGCGGGGAGTTGGCACTCACCACAGTCCGGATATGGTTGACGGGATTGCCTGTGCCCGTGGGCAAGGGATTTCCAAACGGATCTTTTCCGCCGGCTTTGGCCACCATTTCCCGGATGCTGACCCCTCCGCGACTGTGGGACACCAGATCCACCTTGAGGGAGGTGTCGGTCCTCCAGGCATTGCCATAGTGGTTTTGCATCAACTCTTCCAGGGCCAGGTAAAGCGACCAGCTTTCGCCTGGCTCACCTGGAAAATCCGGCCCCGCTTCGTTCCACCAGGCATGGGGATGGCGCATTTCGCCTTTGCTCGTACGCCGGTACCCGTTGAAGAAGTAGAGTCCGTTCCGGTTGATGTCGGCTCCCTTCTTCAGACGCTGGAACCGCGAGATCATGTCCGGTGCCGTTCCACTGTTGTAGGCCACTGGATTGTTTGGATCCACGCTTCCCAACACCGAGACTCCAACCGACGCTAGGGAGGCATGATCCCAAAGGGATACCACGTTGGCCACGCGGAATTCCACCATCGCACGCTGCACCACCAACCGGGAACCGTCGGCGCCCACGAATTCCCGCCTGGTTCCAGGCACACCTGCAATCACCTTCCAATCCACACCTCCATCGTAGGTGGTGCGAGCCAGATCCGATTCGCTGACCCATGTCTCGACGACTCCCACCAACACCCCACCGGCATCGAAGCTCCAGGAGATGATGCGAGGCACCGAGGCATCCCGTATACTCTCCCACAATGCTTGTTGGACTGCGTCGGTAATCATCAGCGGACGCATCATCGAAAATACCCTCTCGGTAGGAGTCAGCCAACGACGGACGCTTCCTGTCTCCAGGCAGTTGGTCTGGAACTGGAATCCGCCCTCGATAATCACTTGGTAGCGACTCGCTGTAGCCTTGACCTTCGCTTCCAGATGATCCTTGGTGGATGGAGCCAGGGAGACAGTTCCCAGGGTACATTCGTTCTTCTTCTCCACTCCCCAGGTCTCGTCGAAGGATGTATTCAATCCATGCACGAACAGCACGGGCCTCCCCAACACGCGTTCGCCGCCTGTGTACGGTGGAAGCGTCACGGTCTTTCCCCGCCATTCATTCTTCACCCTGTCGATGGGGAATTTCTTCCATCCGTTGCGGAACCCGACTTCCCGTGCGCCATAATCCGAGAAGTGGAAAATCACGCCTCTCATCGTCCAGTTTGTGGTATCAACTCGAACGGGATCGGGAATCTCCGGAAATTGGTGTGAAGGGAAGGTCTGCGTTCGTGTGCTGGTACAGCCGCCATCATAGGCCACCTCGCCACGCTGACCAAAATCGTTGTCCTCCCGGAATTGAATTTCACCCTGATAGGTGACTCCATTCCCACAGGTTATGCTGTAGGGGACTCTGAAATAGATTCGAAAATTTTGTCCATCACCAATCAAGTTGCAGGCACCACCGATCCATTCGGTGGCTACACCGCCAACCACGCCTTGCTGGTTGATGTGGACGCTCATCGGCTCCATGCAGGTGTTGATCACAGGAATGTCGTCGGGATGTGCGAGCACTCCATTCGATGCATCCTGGTTGTGGAAATCCGCTGGCCATCCGAAACTGGACATTGCCAGAGTGAGCATCGCGCTCAAAGAGATCATGACGACTCGCGTGGCGAGAAACCTTCGTGTGGACATTTGGGGGGAACCTTTGAAGCTGGCCTTTTCAAGGTAGAGCCAGGTGCGGAGAAGGGGATTTGACTGGATTGAATCTAGCCCCCCCCCCTCCCCGGTTTGTCAAGTGGTTTTTCCAAGACCTTTGCCATCACCCCCTCCTGAACCGCTCCCTTTGGTAGCGCTCCAGGAAGGCACGGTGCTCGTCGCTCGCTCCCGGCGGCCAGCGCCCCAGGAACGATCCCACCGTTTCGCCGCTCTCGCGGCGGAGGCCGTGCGCGGCCAGGTCCGCTTCCACACGGGCAAGCTCGCGCACCCAGACGGATTCCGTCGCGAGGGAACCCTTCCGGAGACGGCGAACCCATAGGAACACGCCCGCGAGGGTAGCGGGAACCAGTGCCCAGAGCCAGCTCCACGAAGGTCTCGCCCGCAGGGCCAGGGAATCCATCCATCGCTGTGGGGCGTCCAGAGCTGTGCGCCAATTTCCGTCGCGGATTCCGTGCCAGGCGAGCACCGCCCGGGCGCGCAGGATCTCCAGCCAGCCGCCACGCGAGTCGGCGGCCAGGGAGTCGTCGGAGGGCGGGGTGGGATCGAAGATCCGCCAGCTTCCGGTGGAATCGCGCCACGACACCCACGCGTGGGCGTGGGAGCGGCGGAAGGTGGCGATGCCGGGCGCGGTGCGTTCGGGATCGGCGTAGCCGGTCACGTAGCGGGCGGGAATCCCCTGCCGACGCAGGAGCAGGACCGAGGCCGTGGCGAAGTACTCGCAGTAGCCGCGCCGATCTTCCAAAAAGACGGACAGGGGATCGCGCCCGGACTTCTGGGGCACCACCAGCGCATACCGGAAACCGTCGGCGTACCACGACGCCAGGCGTTCCACGGCGGCCAGATCCGTCCGATCACCTCCCTCGCGCCCGGAGACGGCCCACGCCGAGTCCAGGACCTGGAACAGCTCCGCAGGCACCTTGAGGTCGGATTCCGTCAAGGACGTGTCGTGGAACCGATCGGCGAACCACCAGATGCCCCGGCTCCACGACGCCCCCCGCAGGGAAACGGCTCCACCGCCGTTGACCTCGGCGGAATCGGCCACGGCTGCCAGGCAGGCGGCGCCGGCCGGAAGGGGAGCCAACCCGAAGGTGGAGGCGGACACCGACATCCATCCGGCCGGATTCCCCGCGGGATCGCGCTCGTCCAGGCAGAAGACGTCCGCATCGCGCACCATGCGGGGATTGGACAGCGTGCGGGACTTGGGCTGCGCGATCCACGAACCCTGGTGGTAGAAGGCGTGGACCTGGCCCTGCAGGTAGCGGGGGACGGAGTCCGCGTAGAGGGTCAAGGCGATCTCCTCGCCTCCGTTGCCGTATTCCGACAGGAAGGAGCCCAGACGCGAAATGCCGGAAAAACCCATGAACGCCCGCTGATGGGCGTTCCAGTGCCCGTCGGAGCCCCAGCGGCCCGCCGTGCGCGCCTGCACCCAGTTGGCCGCCAGCGCGAGCGCTCCGGCCAACGCCAACGCTCCCGCGAGACGTCCGACCTTCCGCACCCCACGGGGCCCAACACCTTCCGGCGAGGCCAGGAACACCAGGACCAGGACCAACTGGAGGACCGCGGCCACCGCCTGGTGCCCACGCCCGCCCGCCGAACCGATCGCCATGGCCAGGAGGGAATTCCAGACGATCACGCCCCTGCGCGCGCCGTTTGACCAGCAGGCGGCCTGGAGCGCGGCCAAGGAAGCGAAGAACCATCCCGCCAGGATCCACGGCTCGCGGGAGCGCTCGTCCAGAAGCCGAAATCCCATCGCCATGGCGAAGAAGCCCGCCAGGAACCAACCCCACCACCCTTGCCAGCGCAATGGCTTGCGGACCGCCACGGCCCAGACCAGCGGCACCAGCGCGAAGATGGCCAGAAGCGGCGTCCGTCCCGCCGCCAGCAGGAATCCCGCGGGCAGCGCGGCCACCAGGACGGGCAACAACCGTTCGCGGCGGTCGCTCAAAGGCGGATCCCTCCGGCGGCGATCTCCCCGATCCCCACGCATCGGATTCCGTCATGTTCCGGGGCGCCTTCCCAGTCCACCAGGAGCCTCCGTCCGATGCGGGCTTCGGATCCTTCCGCGCCCACCGCCGCCCTTCCGGGGGCGATCCCCACCATCAGGATGGCGTCCAGGGGTGGATGCGAAGGCGCCCAGGGAGACGGCTTGGGAAGGCGATTCCAGCCCGCCACCCGGGGAGCCAGGGCCAGGGCCCTTTCCACGCGCGAAATCGGGGAAGGACCCGACAGATCCACCTCGGCGTCGTCCACGAACACCCGCCCCAACGCCGAGCGCGCGTGGAGCCAGCGGGCCGCCGCCGCGCACAGCGACACGGCGCCCTCGCATAGAGCCTGGCGCGACCACGACGCGCATCCGGACCTGAATACCAGACAGATCCCGTCGCCTCGTTCGGCGCCGAACTCGCGCACCATGGGGTCGCCCGTGCGGGCGAAGGCCTGGTGGTGCAGGTCGCGGGGATGGTCGCCTTCGCGCCAAGGCCTGGCCCCCAGGAACTCGCCGCCGCGACCCGCGCGCCGGACCAGGTGCCGCGCGAAGGAGCGCCCGTCGGGACCCCGGACCAGGAAGTCCATGCTGTGGATTTCCAGCCAGGCCGGCCCCACCAGCACCTCCAGCGGCTCGCGTACCAGACGCCGCGAACGGGCCAGCCCCAGGGGATCCTGGCCGAACACGGTGACCCCCTCGATGCGCTCGGGCCCCCTCCGCAGCGCCTTGATGGGGATTTCCGCCGATCGTCCCTCAGCCTTTACCGGCGCACCGTCGCCCTGGGGCAGGAGCCCGTCGGAAGTCCGGAACACCCACGCCCCGGCCCCCGACGGCAACGACCCATCGGAAGATTCGAGCACAGCACGCACTTGGAAGATCTCCCCCGACCGCACCTCGCCGGGCGGCATCGTGCGCACGGCGATCCGGGGGCGCCGGATGGTCCACAGGAGCGCTCCCGCCAGAAGCGACAGGGTGGCGACGAACAGGACCCCGCCCATCCATCCCCGGGAAAGGAGGCTCAAGGGGAACAGCCCCAGGCATGCCGCCGAAAGGATCTTTCCCGTCGGGGAAAGACGCTCGCGGAAGAACTTCCACGACCGCGTAAGCGGATCGTTGCGGTCGGTGCCGCGCGGATAGGTCTCGCGGAACCACCGCCAGATCCGGAGGATTCGGCGGAGACCCCTCAAGGCGGAACCGGGACCGATCGGCGCAGATCCTCGAGGATCCGCGACACGATGGACGGATCCTGTCCATCCCGCGCGTGGATCCGGTGCCCCAGCACGGGCGGAAGCATGGTCTGGACGTCGTCGGGAAGGACGTGGTCGCGGCCCTCCAGGAAGGCGTTGGCCTGGGCCGCGCGGGCCAGCACGATGCCCGCGCGCGGGCTGGCGCCCAGGCGAAGGTCGGGTCGGTTGCGGGTGGCCCTCACCAGGGAGACCACGTAGGCTTCCACGGCCGGATCCACGTGGACTCCCCGCACGGCCTTCTGCCAGGCCAGGACGGTTTCCGGCGTGCACACGGGGACCATCTGGTCCAGGGGGCGCCCGTCGCGATGATCGGTCAGGATCCGTCGTTCCGTGGTCTCGTCCGGGTATCCCAGCACCAGCTTCAGCAGGAACCGGTCCAACTGGGCTTCCGGAAGGGGGAACACGCCGTGGAATTCCACCGGGTTCTGGGTGGCCAGCACCAGAAACGGCGAGGGAAGCGCGTGGGAACGTCCGTCCAGGCTCACTTGGCGCTCCTCCATGGCCTCCAGGAGCGCGCTCTGGGTGCGCGGACTGGCGCGGTTGATTTCGTCGGCCAGAAGCACCTGGGCGAACACCGGCCCGGGGCGGATCTCGAAGTCGCCCGTGGACGGCCTCCAGACCGCCCCTCCCGTCACGTCGGTGGGCAGCAGATCCGGAGTGAACTGGAGTCGACGGAAATCGGCGCCGATGGCAGTGGCCAGGGCGCGGGCGAGCGTGGTCTTGCCGGTGCCCGGCACGTCCTCGATGAGGACGTGTCCGTCGGCCACCAGAGCCACCAGGAGAAGGCGGATTTCGCGATCCTTGCCGAGGAGGACCTTGCCGAGGGAGGCCTGCAGGGGTTCCAGAGGAGAACTCATATCCCTACAGGATACGATTTCCTGGCCATCGGCTCGCCCTTCGATACAGCCCTTCGGGCCACTCAGGGAACGAGCCGATGCCATCGATGCAGGCTACGCTCGGAGGAACAGGCCTTCCTGGCGCAAGCGATCCACCAGGGCCGGGCTGGATCCACTCTTGTTGAGGGTGTACAGGTGCACGCCCTCCACGCCTTCGGCCACCAGGCGACGGATCATGTCCAACGCCTGTTCCACGCCCACGCGCGCCACTTGCGCGGTATCGTCTCCGGCCGATGCGAGGGCGGCTTCCAGTTCAAGCGGCATGGACTTCACGAAACGCTTGGCCGAAGCCAGGTTGGTCACGGGCATCAGTCCCGCCACCAGGGGCATGGTCACCCCCTCCGACCGCGCGCGATCGCGGAAGCGCAGGAACAGGTCCACGTCGTAGAAGAGCTGGCTCACACCGAACACCGCTCCCGCATCCTGCTTGCGCCGCAGGTTCATCAGGTCCGCCTGGGCGCTTACCGCTTCCGGATGGACCTCCGGGTAGAACGCGCACCCCATGCGGAATCCACCTCGCCGTTGGACGTGGCCGATCAGCTCCTGGGCGTAGCGGAAGCCGTCCGGATGGGCCACGAACTCCGTCTGGCCCTTGGGAGGATCGCCGCGCAGCGCCATGAGGGTGGTGATGCCGGCCTGGGCGAGCTGGTCCAGGATCCCGTCGATCTCGTCGCGGGAATGGCCCACGCAGGTGAGGTGCGCCATGGCCGCCAGCCCCAGGTCCTGCTGGATGTCGCGGCACATCTCCAGGGTGCGCGAACGGGTGGAGCCGCCCGCGCCGTAGGTCACCGAGACGAAATCGAGCTTCAGGGAACGCGTGCGCTCCAAGGTGGCACGCAGGTCCACCCAGCCTTCTTCGGTCTTGGGAGGAAAGAACTCGAAGGAAAGCGTGGGCCGTTGGGCAGTTGGAATCGGCAGGTTCATGAACATATCATAATATCATGATATGATGATTTGCAAGTGACTTCCTCCTCTTCAGCCCCACCGGTAATCCGGACCAGATGGTATTCTTCCCTGCAACCGACATCCATCGCGTTCCATCCGCGAACGCCTGTCGCGGGATCCCCTGCGGGATCCCTTCGTCTTGGGTTCCAATCCTTCCTGGAGAACTGGCCATGTGCGAGAGCTGTCCATCCCGGTCCCGCCGCACCTTCCTCAAGACCATGGGTCTGGGGGGGCTCGCCGTGGCGATCGCTCCCAGGAGCCTTCTTGCCGGACACGGCGAAGAGGCCAAGGCAGCCAAGGCGACCAAGGCCACCCACGGCTCGGCGGGGGTCACCCCGGACGAAGCCCTCGCCCGGCTGTTGGAGGGGAACAAGCGCTTCGTCGCCAACAAGAGATTCCACCCCAACGAAGGGTTGGAGCAGCGCGCCAAGCTCGCGAACGGTCAATGGCCTTTCGCGGCCGTGCTGGGTTGCGCCGACTCCCGCGTTCCTCCGGAGATCCTCTTCGACCACGGACTGGGGGACATCTTCACGGTCCGCGTGGCGGGCAACATCGTGGAGGACGCCGGTTCCGGATCCATGGAATACGCCGTCGAGCACCTGGGCGTGCCTTTGATCGTGGTGCTGGGACACGAACGCTGCGGGGCCGTCAAGGCCACCATCGAAGCCTTGGAATCGAAGGGCGAGGTTCCCGGCCACATCGGCGAACTGGTCAGGAAGCTGAAGCCCGCGGTGGAAGCCGCCACGTCGCAGCCCGGCGACAGGATGGACAACGCGGTGCGCGAGAACGCCCGGCGCATGGCCGCCGAGCTCGCCAACTCCGAGCCCATCCTCAAGGAGAAGGTGAAGGAAGGCAAGCTCAAGGTGGTGGCGATGCGCTACGACCTGGACTCCGGGATCGTGGAACTGCTCTGAGGCCAGGGACTCCGATTTGCTTTATCCGGCAATTTGCCGTACATTCCCTCAATGACCACAGCCACGGCAAGACTCGAAGCCAGGATCACTCCGGATCTGCACCGGATGATCCAATGCGCTGCCCAACTCCAGGGCCGGAGCCTCACCGACTTCGTGGTTTCGGTGGTCCGCGAAGCCGCGAGCAAGGCCATCGAGCAATCGCATGTCGTGGAGTTGTCGCGGGAAGACCAAGCCGCCTTCGCCCAAGCCATTCTCCATCCCCCTTCGCCCAACGACGCCCTGAAACGAGCCGCGAAGCGGCACAAGCGCTCGGTCGCCCTCGATTGATCTGGCGGATCCGATCACTCGACCTCGAGCTTCCGCGACTGGACTTCCGTTCGGGATGCGATCCCCTGGACACGTATTTCCGCGAAGTGGTGGGCCAGGATATGCGTCGAGGCCTCACCGCCTGCTTCACCGCGATGGACCCCGATGGTCGCACCGCCGGATTCTACACCTTGGCTTCCTGCGGGACCCTGATGAACGAACTGCCCGAAAGCCTCGGCAGGAAACTCCCCCGCTACCCAACCCTGCCGGCGGTGCTCCTGGGACGATTGGCCGTCGATCTTCAATTCCAGGGGAAAGGGTTGGGAGGAATCCTCCTGGTGGACGCCTTGAAGCGGTGCATCGAAAGCGACATCGCGGCCTACGCTCTGGTGGTCGATGCGATCGACGATTCCGCCTCCCGCTTCTACGCCCACCACGGCTTCCAGCCCTTCGCCCACCACGCGGCCAGGCTGTTTCTGCCCCTGGCGACGGCCAAGCGTCTGTTCCACTCCGCGTAGGGATCAGGAGGCGTCCTCTTGCGAGGAGCCGGAACCGGACGAGGCGTCATTGCCGGGTTCCGCGGCGGCTTCCGGCGGCGCTCCTGACAATTTCCGCACGAAGACGGACTTGGAGCGCTCGGAAACCAGGAAGTAGATGGACCAGCCCACCAGCCCGGGAAGCCGCCCCAGGGTCTGGGCGAGATCCCGCAGGGAGTCCTGCGCCCCCAGCACGAACCCCATGCTGTTCACCGACAGCTCCACCGAGAGGATCGTGGCGAGGAGCGCCATGTTCAGCGCGGGGAAGGACGAGCGGCGGCGGAAGAACAGCACGGCCAGGAGGATGGAGGCCGGGATCCACGCGCACTCGGTGGTCAGCGCCACGAGCGCCAGCAGGGAAGCTTCCGGGGCCGCGATGAACTGGTCGCTCCACTGGTAGGGGTCGAACATCCACTCGCCGTTGACCAGGGCGTATCCGTGCATGAACGGAGTGGCCACAAGCCCCAGGGCGTAGAGGACCCACCATCCGCTGGCGATCCCGGGACCACGGGAGGGCTGGACCGGCGGATCCCATCGCCACGCCAGCACCGAGCCCAGCGTCGCCAGCACGAGCACCAGCGTCACCAGGAACGACACCGGCCAGTTGATCTTGCCGATCCAGGTCCGCCGGTCCAGGGTGAGGGTCCAGTTGGCTTCCGACTGGATGGAATCCATCGCCCGGGCCCACTCCCCGATCCGCTCCGCTTCCACGTGGTCGTCGGTCGTGCGCCAGGTCCAGTCCAGCGCGAAGGTGTCCCGAAGCGTGGTCCGATGAAACCGGTAGGACAACGGGCCCAGGTCCAGAAGGGTGGAATCCACGTCCGTCTCCCAGCCGTCGGCGGGCAGCTTCACGCCCACCTGCACGTGGTAGCGGGCTGGGTGGAACACGGCCAAGGGCGAACGGCGGTCGGCGGTGTCCACCGGATCGACCGCGGCGTCCTCCATCAGCGGCGACCCGACGGCGAACTTCCACACCCGGTCGGAGACGACCGCGTACCAGAAACTGTCACAGACGAACCGGCTCGTCCAGCGGATCTCGCCGGTCAGGGAATCGTCCACCATCGAAGGCTCGTCGTCCCGCTCCAGCTTGGGCCAGGCCTTGCGCAGGGATTTCAGCTCCTGGTCGATCTCGTCCTGCAGGCTGGACTGCGCGATCCGCGCCCGGAAGCCTTCGGCGACCCTTCCCCGCCGGACCACCTCGCGCACGAGCGTGGCGGGCCTGGAAGGACCCGCGGAGGCGTCCCACGTCTCCACCAGTTCGTACTCGGGCTGGACGGATTCCGTCTTGGGGACGAGGACCAATCCCTTGGAGGCGGGTTCCAGCACCAGCGACCAGCGGAAATCCGGGGGCGGGATGCCCTCCAGGGGGCCGCGCTGGTCGCGGTCGGTGGGATCCAGCACCCAGGCCCGCCCCCCGTGGCGCACGGTCACCACCACGTGGTCGAAAAACCACGGGCTGGGCAGGCGTTGGTCCAGGGTGCGGTCTCCCGAGGTCAGGACCAGCGTGGGATGCGCCTCGATCCCCATCCGCCGCAGCAGGGACGCCATCAACAGGCTCTTGTCCTTGCAGTCCCCTTGGCGCGCCTTCAGGGTGACGCTCCCGGCGCGCGGCACGTGCGATCCGATCCCTCCTTCGTAGCCCAGGTAGCGGATGGAGTCCTGGAGGTAGCGCAGGACTCCGGCGATGCGCGCAGGGGCGTCCGGATACCTGGCCTGGAGCCGCGCGGCCAGCTCCACCACGGCCGGTTCCGGCCGATCGATCCCGGCGTAGAACGGCAGCTGGAGCCGGGCGATGCTTTCCCAGTCGGGCAGGTTGGTCCAGTCCACGGTGGGAACATCCGACCACCAGGCGGGTGTGTTGTCCGGTTCGTCGGCGGCCTCGGTACCGGAAAGGTCCCAGGTCAGGATCCTTCGCCCTCCCTGGCGGACCTCCTGGGGTTCCTCGGCGCCGTGCAGGACCTGGATCCGCAGGGAATCGGACCGCTCCCAGACCAGACGCGAGCGCAGGCGCTCGGCCACCCAGGGAAGTTGCAGCTGGAAGGACCCCGACGCCACCTGGGCCAAGGCCGGGTGGGAGCCTTCGATGGTCCAGGCGTAGTCCAGCACGTCGCCGGGACGCAGATCCTCCAGCACCAGATGCAGGGTCCGCCAACCGTCGATCTGCCCTTCCTCGAGGCGGTCTTCCCGCGAAAGCAGGCGAATCCTGGACAGATCCAACCGATCCAGCACCTTGCCACCCCGCAGGATCCGCGCCCAGTGCAGGGTGACCTTCTGCCAGCTGGGATCGAAGTCGGTGGAGAACCCGTCGAAGATCCGCGCGCCTTCCAGACTTTCCAGCAGGAACACCCGCCGCGAAAACCGCGCATGGCGGCCCGGAGCCTCCAATACCTGCTCGTCGTGCAACAGCGCGCGGTAGCCACCTTCGCTTTCCACCTCCTCGCTGGCACCGGGCGGATCCTGGAGATCCACCCATGCCCCCACCGGCCCCACCGACCAGGGAGAGGCAAGGGCCGGGGACACCAAAGCGACAAGACAGAGGATGCCGGAGAGAAGGCGGAGCATGAGCGGGAAACGTAGTGAAGACCGCCCATCCGAAATCCCGAAACACCCCTGAAGCGATTTGGCAACACTTCCCACCCAGGTCCGAAAAATTGGTGCGATGACAATGGATCAACAGCGCCATTGTTCGCAGTTAGGTGCGATCCATCCTTCCTTTTCTGCCGGAAAGCCTTCCCATGAAACGACTTGCACGATTCCTCGCCACCCTGGCCGCCTCCGCCAGTCTGTGCGGTGCCCAGGACTGGAACCTCTCGGGCAAGGTGGTGGACGCCGAGGAGGGCAACGGACTGAAAGGGGTGACGGTCAGCCTGAAGACCACCGGTCTGAGCGTCATCACTCCCAAGAACGGTACCTGGGTGCTGGGCTCCGCGTCCAGCATGCTGCCCCGGTTTTCCACCCCGTCGCGCAGCGGGGCCACGCTGGTCCTGGTGAAAGGCAAGCTGTCCCTTTCCCTGGAGGGAGTGGACGCCGCCGGAAGGAGCCGGGCATCCCTGGATGGATTCGCCTCCCGCGAGAAGCCGGTCCTGGCCCTGCGCCAGGCCGCGGTGGTGGACTCCCTGGTCTTCGAGAAGGACGGATACTACCGCAGGAGCATCCCCCTGGAGGGGATCGTGTCCACGGGACGGGTGGATTCCATCCGCCGCATCCGCTACGAGGGCTGGGTGGATTCGTCCCACTCCAACCGCAAGGCGGATACCCTCAACGGCTTCACCGGCAAGTTCCGCTCCATCACCTTCAAGTGGTCCAAGCAGAACTGGGACCGCATGATGAAGGCGATGTCCGATTCCTGCGGACCGTTCGGCAAGAGCGGCGGCTTCATGGGCGGGACCAGCAAGAACTGCCAGGACGGCCAGTACGACCTCATCGAGAAGACCGCCCTGATCTGGGTGCCGGTGGACATGGAGACCGACGGCCAGGTGTGGCGCAACGTCGCCATCCGCCTGAAGGGGAACGCATCGCTCCAGACCGCCTGGACCGCGGGCAAGTACGCCCTGCCGGTGCGGATCAACATGGACAACCTAGAGGACTCCTTCCCCACGGCCAAGGACCAGCGCTTCTACGGCTTCCAGAAGCTCAGTTTCTACAACTCCGAGCAGGATTCCACCTCCATCCGCGGACCCGTGGCCGGCGAGATCTTCCGGCAGTTCGGGGTTCCCGCGCCGCTGTCGGTTCCGGTGAAGCTCACCTTCAAGTTCGGGGACACCACCAAGGAGGTGGGCCTGTACGAGATGGTTGAAGTTCCCGACGAACCCTACCTGACCCGCAACTTCCAGAACGATTCGGGCAACCTCTACAAGCCGCTCTCCAAGCTGAACTCCTTCGTGGACAGCGAATGGCTCGACGAGGACATCCCCGGCGACCGCGCCGACGCCAAGGCGCTGATCGACGTCATCAACGCCTCCAACCGCACCACCGATTCCGCCGCCTGGCACCGGGCCCTGGAAGCCAAGCTGGACGTGCAGGGCTTCCTGCGGTGGCTGGCCGCCTCCACCGCCATCATGAACTGGGACGCCTACGGAAACCTGGCCCACAACTACTACCTGTTCAACGACCGGGGGACCTTCCGGTTCATCACCTACGATTTCGGGTGGAGCTTCGACTACCAGATGGCCACATCGGGGATCGTCTCGCGAACGAGCATCTGGTACGACGCCGCGGCGGGAGGCTTCATGAACCTGGGCCCGTTCCCCCTGGTGAAGAACACCCTGGCCGACAAGAACTACTGCGAATCCTACCGCAAGTACATGACCGACGTCATCGCCGGTCCCGCCAGCGCGGCGAGCTTCCAGACCAAGGTGGACAAGTACGCATCCTGGGTGTCGGCCGCTTCGCCCAACACCAAGGCCATTCAGGGCCTGCGCGGGTTCATGACCGGCCGGGTCGCGGAAATCCAGAAATCGCTTTCCGCCAAGACCTGCCCGATCCCCATCAAGTGATCCGTCACCATTCGATACGATCAGCCGCCCTTCGATACAGCGCCGTTGGCGCCACTCAGGGAACGGCTGATCGCATCGGATGGCAGCTTTCCATGCTCCTCCATGCGGGTTTCCGCAAGGTCACACCAGAAGCAGACGCAATCCAAACGCCAGGATCGCCGTGCCCAGGACACGCGGGACCCAGCGGGCGGCGGCGGCGCTTTCGCGCAGGATCCGCCCCAGGCGCGCACCCATCCAGGTGAAGAACACCAGGTAGCTCGCGGAGATCAGGGTGAAGACCGTCCCCATGCGCAGGAAGGACTGCGCCACGGGCAGGGTGGGATCGGCGAACGGCGGGAAGAACGAGACGAAGAACAGAACCGCCTTGGGGTTCAGGAGGGTGATCCCCAGCGTGCGCGGATACCAGGAAAAGCGCCTGGCCACGCCGGCTTCCACCATGGCCAGTTCCAACGGACCGCGCAGGACACCCACCCCGATCCACAGGATGTACAGGGCCCCGCCGATGTGGACGGCCCGCTCCACTCCGGGAAACCGGGCGAACAGGGAGGCCAGACCCGCGGCCACAAGGGTCATGATGACGATGTCGCCGGTCACCAGACCCGCAACCGCCTGCAATCCGGCCTTCCGCCCGCCGGAGAGCACGGCGGTCAGGATGGCGATCTGTCCGGGCCCGGGCAGAAGCACGATGGCCACCGACGCTCCGACGAATTCCGTCCAGTTCGTCAAGCGGCGCCCCCTTCAGAGGGCATCGTCGCCGAGCTCGAGGTTCCAGTGCGGGATGCGGACGTCCATGGACGAGATTCTTTCCGTTCCTTCCCACACCACCAACCGGTAGGTTCCGCGCGACAGATCCCGGAAGCTCACCCAACCATGGTGGTCGCTGGTGGATTCGGCGCTGTCGGGCCCCTCCAGCCGCACCCGGGCGCCGGGAAGGGGAGCGTCGCGTTCGTCCACCACCTGCACGGTGAAGCTGAAGAATTCGAGGTCGTCCGATTCCACCACGTGCCGCATCCACTCCTGGTAGGCGTGGTCCTCCCAGGAGAGGACCTCTCCCGAAGGCCTGGGGTAGTAGGTCCGCTCGAACAGGAGGATCTCCAGACGCTCCTGGTCCACCTCCGAGCCGTCGCGCATCGGATGGGGATCGCGATTGTGGGAGCTTCCCAGCGCCACCGGGGTCATGCCCTTCCAGAGGGCGGTCCCTTCCTCACGGCAGTAGCTCCACAGGAGGACCTGACGCGCGGGTCCGTCCAGGTGGCCCGTGACGGGGACCTGAAGGAGACCTTCCTCGTTCACCTTGCGCTTGAACTCCAATAGGGCGTCGCGGGTCTCGGTGTCCATCATCCCGGCCGCCTGTCCGTGGTAGTGGCCAAGATGCCCCAGGATCAACTGCGCTTCGCGAACCCCCCAACGCCCTTCCGTCCGTCCCGGACGGAACCAGGGAAGCCATTCCTTCCATTGGTTGGTGAGCAATCCCGTCACCATCCTGGCGCGTTCCAGGGCCAGGCCTTCGCGCTGGCCCGGCGCGACGTGCGCGACGACCACCACCTGGTCGAAGGGCCGGACGGAATGGTATTGGACCGCCTTCCTGAGGCCTTCCAGCGCCTGGGGAAGCAGGAAGCACTTGTCCGCGTCGAACAGGTTCCCCAGAAGGCGCAGGCGGCGCACCACCGGGGTCCCGCCCACGGCGACGATCCCCCGGATCGCCTGGGTCAGGGAATGGGACAACTCAGGATCGCTCCGGAGGGAACCGCCCCTCGGAGACGTCCCGATGGAATCCGGAAAGCGCCTCGCGCACGATCCCGCGCAGATCCACCCGCGCCGGGGCGAAGGGGGGCTGGCGGGTGGACAATCCCAATAGGTCGTGGAGGACCAGAACCTGTCCGGCACATCCCGCGCCCGCGCCGATCCCCACGGTGGGGATGGACAGAGCCTCGGTGATCTCGCCGCCCAGGTCGGAAGGGATGTGCTCCAGGACCAGGGCGCAGGCGCCCGATTCCTGCACGCGCAGGGCCTGGTCGCGCACCTCGCGTCGTTCCTCGGGAGTGCGTCCCACCTGCTTGAGGGACACCGCCGTCTGCGGCAGAAGTCCCAGATGCCCCACCACCGCGATCCCTTCCCCGACGATCGAGCGGATCACCTCTTCCCGGCATCCTTCCAGCTTCACCGCGTCGGCGCCCGCCTGGACCAGGAAGCGGGAATTGGCCACGGCCAAGGCCGGGGTCGCGTCGGCGCCGTAGGGAAGGTCGGAGACCACGCAGGCGTCCGGGGCGCCCTTGCGCACCGCGCGGGTGTGGTGGAGCATCTCCATCATCCCGATCTCGCCGGTGCGGGAAAGGCCCAGCATGACGTTGGCCAGGGAATCGCCCACCAGGAGCACGTCCACCTGGGCCTCGTGGGCGATGCCGGCGAAGGTCGCGTCGTAGCAGGTGATCATCGACAACGGCCGGTTGCGGCCCCTGCCGAATCTGGAGAAGAGTTCGACGGCGTTCATGGTGGATCTCCCGGTAACGGAGGACAAGGTAGGTCTTGGGCGGAGGGGGTGGGCATCCCGAAGGCCACCAGCTCCCGGGCGGAAAGCCGGGTCCCCGCCGGAATCCTGCCCGGATGCAGGAGCGGTGCGAGGCGTCCCACCAGTTCGCGTACGTCGCATCCGGCCTCCCGGAGCGAGGCGATGGATCCCGATCCGATCCGCTTGGCCATGCGTCGGCCCTCCGCGTCGCCCAGCAGGCCGTGGTGGGCGAAACGCGGCACGGAATGCCCCAGGAGCCGATGCAGGTGCGCGTGCAGATGCGCGAAGGGCAGGAGATCCCTTCCGCGCACCACCAGGTCGATCCCTTGATCGGCGTCGTCCACGCACACCGCGAGGTGGTAGGCGAACACGCCGTCGCCCCGGCACAGGACGGGATCGCCCAGACGCGCCAGGGAATCCAGGTTCCGGATCCCCTGCCAGAGGTCCTCCAGGCATGAAGGGACGTCGGGAAGCGGAAGGCGCCAGGCATCCCGCGCCCCCGCCTCGGAGGCGGCGCGCCCACGACATTTTCCGTCGTAGACGGGGCCGCCGGGAAGGTCGTCCCCGATCCGCTCCACCTGCGGGGCGTCGGTGCGCAGGCGCGCGCGGCTGCACGAGCAGGGATAGAGAACTCCCTCGCGGCTCCACGCCTCGCGGATCGCGCGGTAGCGCTCCTGCCGGGACGCGGACGACTGGAAGAATCCGCTGGCCAGATCCGACGGACCCGAGGGCCCCTCGTCCCAGTCCAGGCCCAGCCATTCCAAGTCGCGGAAGACCGCCTCGATCCACTCCGGGCGCGAGCGGGTGGAATCCACGTCCTCGATGCGCAGCACCACCGTCCCCCCCGCCGCGCGCGCGGCGAGCCAGGCGGCCAGAAACGAGAACGCGTTCCCGCCGTGCAGGGCTCCGGACGGGGTGGGCGCCAACCGCGTCCGGAAGCTCAACGCCGCACCTCGGACAGGAATTGTCGCGATTCCAGACGGGGCCGCAGGTGCGAGTGGCGGAGGATGTGCTCGAACCAGATCTCCTCGATGCGATCGGCCTGCTCCACCGACCACTCCCCCGAGGGCTCCGATCCGCGGGCGCTGGCCTCCACCGCCCGCGCCAGGGAACCCTCCAGAGGTCCCTGGTGGGACCTCGCGCCGCAGCGCCCGCACAGGAAGCCGCCGTGTTCCAGGGAAAGCACGCGGGATCCCCCGATCTCCCCGCAACCGCAGGCCGGGCAATGGTCCACCGCCATGGCCCAGCCCATCTCGTCGGCGAAGCGCCCCAGGAACGCCCAGAGCACCGCCGGACGGAATCCGTCGCGATCCAGCGATGCCAGGGCCGCTTCCAGGACGGCGAACAACCCCGGATGGGACTGCCCCTCGCCGGAAAGGCGCAGGACCGTCTCGGCGCACACCAGGGCCGCCGCCATGGCGGAAAGATCCCGGTGCAGACCGGATCGCGGCTCCAGGCAGACCGCCTGGGTCAGGGTGTGCAGGTCGCGCCCCGGCTTTGAGGACACCACCAGCTCGGCGAGCGAAAGCGGCTCCAGGCTGCCGGCCATGGGCGACTGGGGGCGCCGCGCACCACGTGCCAGGAGGGAAAGGTTCCCCGCGTCCTCGGCGTGCACATGCAGGATCCAGGACGTGTCCTTGAAGGCGATGCGCCGCAGGATCACGGCGCGATGGGTCTGGAGGGCCAAACGCTCAGCCCGGAGGCCACCCCAGTCGACGACCGCCCAGCAGGTGGAAATGGAGGTGCGACACGGTCTGGCCGCCGTCGGCGCCGACGTTGGCCACCAGGCGCCAGCCGTTGTCCAGCTTGTGCTCGCGTGCGATGTCGGCGGCCAGGGCCACGCACGCGGCCACGATGCCGGCATCGTCCGGTCCCAGGGCGGCCAGGGACACGATGGGCTTGACGGGAATCACCAACGCGTGGAAGGGCGCCTTGGGATCGATGTCCTCGATGGCGAAGCAGTCCTCGCGCTTGGCGATGAACTTGGCGGGGATCGCCCCCTGGTGGATCTTCTGGAACAGGGTCGGTTCGCTCATAGGGAAAAAAGATAGGCCATCGCGCGTCGGTTTCCGGCTTGCGGGATCACCGCGACGCGCGCATCGCCTCCTGCGCCCGCCTGATCTCCTCGCGCAGATCCGCCAGGGCATCGCCCAGCACCTGGAGGTCTCCCTTGCGGCAGGCGTGGTCCACGACGCTCGCCGCCTGCGCGGCGGTCCTGGCTTCCAGGTTGGCCATGGTCCCCTTGAGTCCGTGGGCGATCCTCTGGCCTTCCGCGAAATTCCCCTGGTCCACCACCTCCTGGAGTTTCGCCAGTTGGAGGGGGACGTCCTGGTCGAACATGGACAGGAGGGTGCCGATCAGTTCCTCCTGGCCCAGGAGCCTGCGCAGCAACGCCGGGCGATCGAAGACCTCCCTCTGGTCGGGGGTCGAAAGCTGCGATGGCGGCTCCTCCGGAGCCAACGGAAAGGCCGAGATCGCCACGGGAGCCCACCCCGGGATCCAGCGCATCAGGATCCGCTCGAAACCGTCGCGGGTCACCGGCTTGGGCAGGTAGTCGTCCATACCGCATTCCAGGCACTTCTCGCGATCTCCCTTGAGCGCGTTGGCGGTGACCGCCACGATGGGAATCGCGTGGTCCAGCACCGGCGAGGACGGATCGCGGATGCGACGGGTGGCCTCGTACCCGTCCATCACCGGCATCTGGCAATCCATGAACACCAGCCGGAAACCCGTCTTGGACAGTCGTTCCAGGGCTTGTTGGCCATCGGCGGCCATCTCCAGTTCCAGCCCCAGCTTGCGGAGGATCCCCATGGCCACGGCCTGGTTCACGGGATTGTCCTCCACCAGAAGCACCCGCAGGACCTCCTGGCCGTTCGCCTTCCGACCGTCGAGGCCCACACAGGAGGTCCCAGGCGCATCCGAGGGAAGAGGGGGGAATCCGGAAGAAACGGGAGATGGAGTCGTCGGCAAGTGCGATGGATCCGCTTTCGGATGGGAAGCCGCATGCCTGGTCACGTCCTCCAGGAGAACCACCACCTGCTCGGCCTTACCCTCCGGATCGGTGGTGGGAAAGCAGAATACCTCGAACCAGAGGATCTCGCCGTCCAGGGAAAGCGACAGCCTGACCGGATCCACGGGCGTTCCGCTCCAGAGGCATTCCCTCCATGGGCCGGGATGGCTCGCATCGAAGCCCGTACCCCGCTGTCCGTTCCGCCACTCGAGGGAATCGAAGGGAATGCCCACCAGTTGGACGCTGGTGCGACGGGTCAGGCGACGGGCGGCGGGATTGGTCCACTCGACCACCAGCTCGCGGTCGAGCACCACCACTCCCTGGCGAAGATGACGCAGAATGTCATCGCCTCTCCGGCGCTGCTCCTGGAGCTTGCGGATCCGGGACTCCAGCTGGGCCTGTTCGGCGCGCGACCGTTCCAGCTCCGCGCGGGTTTCCTCGTGGGATTCCCGGCGGACCGCATCCAGTTCCCGTTGGTGGCGCGGTCGCGCGAAGCGCCTTCCCAGAAGGAGCCCGAAGGCGATCGCCGCGGGAACGATCAACCAGAAGACCCAGGGGCCCAGGATGCAGGACTGGCTTGGCACGGTGGATGGATTGTAGCATCGACCACATCGCCCGTCCGCAAGGAGCTTGTCCATGGGCAGCGAAGGCGCCCCGACCCCCGGATGGGCACCGGGGAACCTGGAGTACCTTTGCACCCACGATGATCCGTGCCTGGCACATCCTGGTGTTCTGCCTGGCGGGGTGCGTTGCCGCCTGCCAAGGGTCCAAAGCCCGCCAAGCAAGACTCTCCGAGCGCATCGACTCCATCTCGCGCAAGGTGGAAGAGATCCGCGGGGAGCGTTTCAGGTCGCGCGTGGAAGGCCGGGTGCTGGCCCGCGCCGACCTCCTGCGCATCTACGATTCGGCGAGCATGGACGAATCCGATCCCGCCGACAGCGCCTGGGACCGGATGATCTGGACCCTCGGGTTCATCGACAGCCTGGGCGCCCTGGACGGGGTGGCGGACTCCGTGGACCAGGCCTCCATCGAGGCCTTCTACACGCGCGGGGTCCTGTGGGTGGTGGACGACATGCTCGATTCCTCGAGGCTGGACCTGACCATCGCCCACGAGCTCGCGCATGCCCTGCAGGACCAGCGATGGGATCTGCGCAAGCTCTACCGCAAGCACCGGGGCCTGGATCAGAGACTTTCCCTGCAGTACCTGCTGGAAGGCGAAGCGCGGTTGGTCGAAACCCTCTACGAGCACCCCTCCACCGATCCTCGCGAGGTGCTGGGGTATCTTCCGCAGCTTTCCATGGAATCGTTCCGCGACAGCCTCCGCGCCGTGGGCGGATTGGATCCGGAGTTCGTGACCCTGCCGACCTACCACACCTACGAGCAAGGCGCCCGCGCCTTGGGGCTGCGCCGCATCCGAGGCGGCTGGAAGGCGGTGGACGAATGGTTCGCCGATCCTCCTCCCACATGGTGCTTCCTGCATCCCGATTCCGCCTGCATCGCGCCCGTGGATCCGGATCCATCCCCCTTGTTCCCCTCGTCCAAGGGCTGGTGGCTCCTGCGCGAAGGACGCATGGGAGAGCACTACCTGAACATCCTCCTTTCGCTGTGGCGGGAATCCCACCTCTGGTTTCCGGATTCGGCCATCAAGGCCCGGGAAATCCTGGCTTGGTCCACACGGGAGCCCGATCCCGACTCCATCTCCGCGCTGTGGCGGGGCGACCGGTTCCAGGTCCTGCGCGACCGCGAGGGCAACCTGGCCCTGGCCTGGCGGACCATCTGGAAGGATTCCGCCGCCGCCCGGGCGTTCCAGGACGCCTACCTGCGCGTCCTGGTGCGCAAGCAACGCGACGATTCCCTCCACACCCTCACGGACCGGCGAGTGCTGTTCCACGATACCCAAGCGGGAGTCTGGGACCAGGTGGAACGGTCCGGCAGGGAAGTCTGGATATCCGAAGGTGTCCCTGGCCTCCGACCCTTCCAGTTTCCCGCCCACATCGATCCGAACACGTTGCGCACCCCCCGATCCGGACGCTGATTCCTCCCGTGCGGGGCGACTGGTGCAGTTTCCCGCCTGCCAGAGGCGAGGAGGTTGCTACCTTGGCCTCCTCCATGGTCGACGAACTCCACGAAGAATGCGGTGTCATCGGGATCTGGGGCCTGCCGCGGGCCGTCCACGCAACTGCGATGGGACTGCACGCCATGCAGCATCGCGGCCAGGAATCCTCCGGAGTGGCCGTATCCGACGGTCTGGACGTGCGCCACCTGCGCGCCATGGGGTTGGTCAGCCGCCTCACGGAACAGCTGTCCTCGCTTCCGGAAATCCCCGGTTCGGCGGCCATCGGGCATGTGCGCTACAGCACCGCCGGCGGCTCCCTGCTGCTCAACGCCCAACCCTTCCTGATCCGCCACAAGCGCGGCCCCCTGGCCATCGCCCACAACGGCAACCTCATCAATGCCGGTCAGCTGCGCCGCCAGATGGAAGAGCTGGGACACATCTTCCAGTCCACCTCGGACACCGAGACCATCCTCCACCTGATCGCACGCCACCCCGGCGACGACCTGGACGAGGCCGTGCGCCATTCGCTCGCGCAGGTCAAGGGAAGCTACTGCGTGGTGCTGTTGGCCCGCGACCGCCTCTACGTCGGCCGCGACCCCCTGGGGATCCGCCCCCTGTGCCTGGGCCGGTTGGACAAATCCTGGATCGTGGCCTCGGAGTCCTGCGCCTTCGACCTCCTGGGCGCCACCTACGTGCGCGACATCGAACCGGGCGAGCTCCTGGTGATCGACGAGAAGGGACCGCGCAGCCTCCGGATCGCCGAATCCGGCAAGCCCGCGCACTGCATCTTCGAGTACGTCTACTTCAGCCGCCCCGACAGCCTCATCTTCGGGCACTCCTGCGACAAGATCCGTCGCCGTCTGGGCAAGCAGCTGGCCCACGAGGCCCCCGCCGAGGCCGACGTGGTGATCGCCGTCCCCGACAGTTCCAACACCGCGGCGCTGGGTTTCTCGCAGCGTTCCGGGATCCGCTTCGAGATCGGGCTCCTGCGCAACCACTACGTGGGGCGCACCTTCATCGATCCCACCCAGGCCGGTCGCGAGAGCAAGGTCAAGCTCAAGTTCAACCCCATCTCCGGCGTCCTGAAGGGCCGTCGCGTGGTGCTGGTGGACGACTCCATCGTGCGTGGCACCACCCTGCGCAGCCTCTGCCGGATGGTCCGCGAGGCGGGAGCCTCGGAGATCCACGTCCGCATCAGCTCCCCTCCGGTGCGCCACCCCTGCTTCTACGGCATGGACTTCCCCACCGAGGCGGAACTCCTGGCCTCCAACATGAGCGTCGAGGACATGCGCAAGTACCTGGGCGTGGAATCCCTGGGGTACCTGTCCATCGAAGGCATGGTGGCCGCCGCCCGCGAGCTGGAAGGCAACTTCTGCACGGGTTGCTTCTCCGGAGCGTACCCGGACGAGGAGCTCAACAAAGGGCACCGCGACCAGATCTCCATGGGCCTTTGAGTGATCCCCAAGCATGGATGGCGGGCGCATCCGGTTGTGCTAGTTTGTGATCCGACCGTTCCGAGTTCCAGGAGTCTTTCCATGAAGTCGTCCCTTCTGCTTTGCGCCTGCACGGCGTTCTCCCTTCTGGCCAGCTGCGATTCCGGATCCAGTCCAACGCAGGTGGAAACCGTCACCGTCCGCGACACGCTCCTCCTCAACGATCGTTTCGCCAGGAACGCCAAGGTCGTGCACGGACGCTGGACCATCAAGACCTCCACCGACAGCGCGGATACCTGGATCTACCAGGACACCAACAAGGTGACGGCCTTGGTCCAGTGGGCCAAATCGACCAGCTGGACGCTCGAGGGCACCGAAACCGCCACCGGTTGGACCCTGAAGTCCAAGGACCAGGAAAAGGTGATGTACCTGAAGGTGCTCGAAGAAAAGGATCTGAAGGTCAACAAGCTCAAGCTGACCATCATCGCCAACAGCGAGCTGGTCGCCGGAGAGCCGACCGCCGAACGCAGGCAGTGACCGCACCCGCGGGCAAGCGGCACGCCCTGCGCGTCAACGCGCCCACCGAGCATCGCCTGCGCGACGGCTTCCCCTGGGTGTACCACGACGGCATCACGGAAGGCGGGGAATCCGCCGTTTCCGGCGACCTGGGAATCGTGTTCGACCGCAAGGGACGTTTCCTGGCCGCGGGCCTGCTGGATCCGGATTCACCCTTGCGCCTTCGGGTGCTGCAGGCCTCGAAGCCCGAGACCATCGACGGTTCCTGGTACTCGCGCCGCCTGTCCGAGGCGCTGGCCCTGCGCGGCCCGCTTCTGGAACGCGCCCGCAGGACCAACGGATTCCGGCTGGTCAACGGCGAATCCGACCGTTTCCCGGGGCTGGTCGCCGACCGCTACGCGGACACGGTGGTGGTGAAGCTCTACACCACCGCCTGGATCCCGCACCTCGCCGTGGTGCTGGATGCCCTGGTGGCGGTCTTTCCCCACGAGCGGACCGTCCTGCGGCTGAACCGCTCCTGCATCCGCTCCAAACCGCTCCTGAAAGGCCATTTCGACGGCCAGGTGCTGCGGGGACCGGCCCTGTCCGGACCCGTGGTGTTCCAGGAGAACGGTCTGCGCTTCGAGGCCGAACCCGTGGTGGGCCAGAAGACGGGGTTCTTCCTGGACCAGCGCGACAACCGCGCGCGCGTGGGCGATCTGTCCGGCGGACTGGACGTGCTCAACGTGTTCAGCTACACCGGGGGCTTCTCCCTGTACGCGGCCCGGGGCGGGGCCCGTTCCGTGACCAGCGTGGACATTTCCCGTCCCGCCACCGACGCGGCCGAGCGCAACTTCGCGCTCAACCGCACCGACCGTTCCGTGGCCGCCTGCCGCCACGAGGGAGTCTGCCAGGACGCCTTCCAGGTCCTGGAAGGGTACGCCCGCGCCCGGCGGCAATTCGATCTGGTGATCCTGGATCCCCCCATGTTCGCCCAGTCCAGCGCCCAGGTGGACCAGGCCCTGCAGGCCTACGCCCGGCTCACCCACGCGGGGCTCTCCGTGCTGCGTCCGGGGGGGATCCTGGTGCAGGCCTCCTGCTCCAACCGCGTGTCCCCCGGCGACTTCTTCCGCTGCATCCACCATGCGGCCGACCAGGCCGGCCGCCCCCTGACCGAGATCGAACGCACCGGCCACGCCCTGGACCATCCCGTGACCTTCCCCGACGGAGACTACCTCAAATGCCTGTTCGCGAGGGCCTGACCGCCTCCCGTAAGGAACGCCTTGTCCTTGTCGCCTACCTGTCCGTGTGCCTGTTCTGGGGAGCCACGTACCTGGCGATGCGGGTGGCGGTGGAGCGTTTCCCTCCGGACCTGTTTGCCGGAATCCGTCATGGACTGTCCGGGCTCGCCATCCTCGCCTGGTGCGTGGCCACCGGGAAGAAGTTCCCGTCCACCGCCTTGGGCTGGGCGCGCGCGGCCGTTCCAGGGATCCTGCTTCTGGCCATTCCCAACGGGATCATCATGCACGCCGAGCAGTGGGTCCACTCGGGGATCACCGCCGTCCTGCTGTCCATCACCCCGTTGATGGTCGCCGTCCTGGAGCTTCCCTTCGACCGTTCCAACCGCCTGGGGTTCGTCGGAGCGCTCCTTCTGACGACAGGTTTCGCCGGAACCGCGATCCTGGTCCTGGCCGGAAAGGACCTGGGCTCCATCGACCTGCTGGGTGCCGGGCTCATCCTTCTGGCGGCCCTGTTCTGGGCGGTGGGCACCCTGTACTCCAAGTTCGCCCGCTACGAGGGCGACCTCTCCGCCCGCGTGGGGATCCAGATGGTCACGGCATTCCTGGTCCTGGTGCCCATGGGGACCTTCCGCGGCGAGTGGGCGGCGGCGCAATGGTCCACCGAAGCCGCCCTGGCCATGGCCTTCCTGGTGGTGTTCGGCTCCATCGTGGGCTACACCGCCAACATGTACGTGCTGGTCAAGTGGCCCGCATCGCTCGCGCTCACCTCGGCCTACGTCAATCCCGTGGTGGCGGTGATTTTGGGCGTGCTCCTCCTGGGCGAACGACTGGACGGAAAGTCGCTCCTGGGCATCGCGATCACGCTGGGATCGGTGGTGGGCATGCACCTGTGGCGCTACCGCAAGGCGTAGGCGACCGGTACGTTTCGGAATCCGGATTCGGCATAGCCACCCTCAATTCGGCGGATCGGTCGATGCCCCTGGACCCGCACTCGAAAATGGGAACCCGCTACGCTCGTTTCGGCGGGACCACCTTCAGCGTGCACCCCATGGTCCCCCTTCCACCAGCGGCAACGCGCGGGGAGCTCGGATAACCGGGCTCCCTGTTCGTTTTCACCAGACCTTGCGCCACCAGGCCAGGCCGGAGAGGAGAAGCAGGACGCCCGCGACCACCCCACCCAGGATCCATGCGCGGATCACCACCGGATTGTGGAAGCGCAGTTCCACCATGTGGGCTCCCGCCGCCACAGGAATGGCCCGGAAGGAGAGGTTCGCCCGCAGCACCGGAGCGGCCACCCCGTCGACGGTGGCGTTCCACGCCCAGTACCAGTTGTCGGCCACGAACAGGAGCGAGGGCGTCTTGGGTTGGACCTTGACGACGATCTTGCCCGGCTGGTAGTCCACGATTTCCGCCGGGGACCCCTTCAGCGACGTGTCGCTGGAGCTCGCCGGGACATTGCCCTTGTCCTCGTCCAGAAGCACCACGGTGGAGCGGTGGTCGAAGGAGGAATCCAGGATGGTGGCGATCACCTTGTCTTCGTCGGCGAAGGTCCAGCGCGGCGCCACCCAGGTGCGCGGCAGCACGCTTCGGTTCACGTACAGGCCTTCGCGGCCCACCGAATCCTTCTGCAACAGAAACTGCACGTTCAGGATGTCCAACAGCTTGGCGCCGTGGACGGCTCCGGTGGGTCTGCCGTTCTCCAGCACCATCTGCACCCCCTGCAGGGGGTTGGACTGGGTGTAGCGGCTGTACCACTTCAAGCCGATGTCGGAGAAGCCTCCGGCGTTCTCCAGGTGGTAGAAGTCGTGGAAACCGGTCTGGAAGCCGCCCAGATCCATGATGCGGAACTTGCCGGGCACCGACTGGAGGGTCTGGCAGCTCATGCAGGGCTCGAACTCGCGGCCGACCTCGGTGGTCTGGATGAACCGGTTGTTGGTCCCCAGGAGGTCCACCAAGGCAAGAAGCAGCCACGCGCCGATCGCGCCCTCGCGCTTGAGGCTTCCCGCCGAAAGCTGACGCAGCACCAGCAGGCTTCCCGCCGACACCAACGCCGCCCGGAGGATTCCAAGACGGAATCCGTCAACGGCGATGGACCAGGGCTCGGCTCCCGGACGGAGCGCGGGGAAGATGGAGGTCCAGATGGAGAAGGGCAGGCTGGGCACCAGGAAGAACAGGACGCCCAGGCCCCCCACCACCGCGGAGGCAACCAGCAGGTTCTTCTGCAACCGCGCGGAGCCCTTGCCTTCCAGCCGATCCAGGGCCTGCAGCAGAGCTCCCACCCCCAGAAGAAGTCCCGCCGCCAGCCAGAAGAGGATCATGGACGGCGCCCGGAACTTGCTGACCCCGGGCAAAAGCTCGTAGCAGAGCTTCAGCACCGGCGTGTGCGCCCCCAGACCGAAGAGGATCGCGAAGACTCCGAACCCGGCCGCGGTCCAGGTCCGGGTGCTGCCGGCCAGGAAGAGCGCGGCGATGCCCAAGGTCAGAAGCGCCATACCGGGCGCCTCGGTGTTGGACTTGAATGGATTGCCGCCCCAGTAGGTGATTTCCTGGAAAGGCTTGTTCGGATAGGCCACCTGCAGGTCCACTCCGACGAATTCCGGCACGGCCAGGGCGGGAACGTCCTCCCAGTGGATGGACCACGAGCTGGCGCGCTTGAAGCGGTCCTCGTCGGACATCTTCTCTTCGCCGCGCACGGACGACTCGTCGATGAAACCCATGGCCGGCATCAGGATGGGCGCGCCCAACCCCAGGCCGAAGGCGATGGCCACCCAGAAGCCCACCCCACGCACGAGCATGGTCTTCATTTCCTTGCGCAGGGCCCACATGCTCGCCACCCACAGGAAGAACACGCCCCACAAGGCGAAGTACACCAGCTGCACGTGGGTGGAGTAGAGCATCCAGCCCAAGGTGGCGGAAAGCAGGGCCGCCCAGCGGAGCTTGCCGGTGTCCATGTAGCGCAGAAGCCCCAGGAGCATCAGGGGGAGGATGGACAGGATCCAGACCTTCCCGATGTGCCCTCCGTAGATGAGGGAGAACATGTACGGGTTGAACATCCACAGCACGCCCATGAGCACCGCCGCCATGCGTCCCAGCGAGAATTGCCTGCGGGCCAGGAGGTACGCGGAGAATCCCGCCAGCACGATGTGCAGCCACATGGAGATGCCCACGCGCTTGGCGCCGATCCCCAGGAGCATCAGCACCACGGAAGGAGGATACACCCCCTCGCCGGGAAGGGATTCGAACATCGGGGTGCCGCCCAGCTGCGACCCCCACCACACCGGGACGATCCCGTTGCGGAGGTATTCGGCGTACACCGACCAGCTGGCCAGGCCGCGTGTCTGGTCCTG
>Ga0116170_10000066_pt1 | contig 94919 bp, 74 predicted proteins | sample AD_JPNHW1_MetaG_FD_89797 | JGI IMG/M metagenome (GOLD analysis project Ga0116170, IMG submission 89797) | Active sludge microbial communities of municipal wastewater-treating anaerobic digesters from Japan - AD_JPNHW1_MetaG | ecosystem: Engineered > Bioreactor > Anaerobic > Digestate | place... | reverse complement strand
GAAAAATCGGGGTTGGTCAGGGACCGGGAATATTTTGTCCAGGCATCGTTCACCAACGAACATGGCCGGCGGATGCAACCCGATGTCATCATCGCCTATCCCGGCGACCGTCAGGTGGTGATCGACGCCAAGGTATCGCTCAATGCTTATGAACGATACGCCTCGGCCGAAACAAAAGAGGAACAGGACGCTGCTGCACGCGACCATCTTATTTCCGTCAAAAACCATATCAACGAACTAAGCGGGAAGAACTACCAGGATCTGTACCAACTCCGCACGCTCGATTTTGTGATGATGTTTATGCCGGTCGAGCCCGCTTACATGCTGGCCATGCAGCAGGATCCGTCATTATGGTCTACCGCCTACGACAAGCGTATCCTGCTCATCAGCCCCACCAACCTTATTACGGCTGTGAGGATGATCGCCAACCTGTGGCGGGTGGAGTATCAGAATAAAAATGCCCAGGAAATTGCCCGCCAGAGCGGTGATCTGTTTGATAAGTTTGTCAATTTTGTGGACGACCTGACCGACATCGGGAAAAAGATCGATGCCACGAAACAGAGCTATGAATCGGCCCAGAACAAACTGATCTCCGGGAAAGGAAACCTGGTGAGAAGAGCGGAAAAGATCCGTGAACTCGGCGCGAAGACTTCCAAGGAGTTCCCGAAGAGTCTGACGGATAAAATGGAAGAAGAACCAACATCATAATAAAAACCGGATAATTTGAAACAAAAAAACTTCATTTTCGGCATCCGCCCGGTGATCGAGGCGATCCTTTCAGGGAAAGAGATAGAGAAGCTCCTTCTTCAGAAAGGACTGAGGGGCGAGGGATTTCGTGAGTTGTTCAAACTCTGCCAGGAACTGGAAATTCATTTTCAGTTTGTTCCTGCAGAAAAGCTGAACGCTCTCTCGAAACAAAACCACCAGGGAGTCATCGCCTATATTTCAGATGTAGTCTACCAACGGCTGGAAGACATCATCCCGTTTGTCTATGAGCAGGGGCGTCCGCCGCTGATCCTCATCCTCGACCGCATCACGGATGTGAGGAATATGGGAGCCATTGCCCGGACGGCCGAATGTGCCGGGGTGGATGCGCTGGTGGTCCCTGTTCAGGGATCCGCCCAGATCAACTCCGAAGCCATCAAAACCTCGGCCGGTGCGCTGTACAAGCTTCCGGTATGCCGCAGCCGTAACCTGAAAGACGAGCTCCAGCTCCTGAAAGCGAGCGGTGTCCGGATTATCGCAGCCACCGAGAAAGGAGAAAAGGAGCATACCGATGTGGATATGTCGGGCCCGGTAGCGATCATCCTGGGGAACGAAGGAACCGGCATTGCGAAAGAGCTGCTGACGCTGGCCGATGAACAAGTCTTCATCCCCGTTCTCGGCGAGATCGGATCACTCAATGTCAGCGTTGCCACCGGAGTGATCCTGTACGAGGCCGTGAGACAACGCCGACCTGAATAATCAACCCATGTACATCCTTAAAATACAAGGTACCGATAAAATACCCGATTTCGTTCAGATACGTGACGATCGTTTTAAGCTGATCGCTTATTTCAAGGTCAGCAGTCCCCGCAGAGCCCTTAAGCGGTGCGGTCTGGAAGAAAAGGCCGGCATGGTGATGGAGATCGTGCACACCCTGCCGTACGGGAAAATCCGTAAACTTGATTTATAACTACCTTTCTTATGGAAAAAGAGCTCATCATTCTCCTCGATAAAGTGTCTGTTTACCAGAACGAGAACCTGATCCTTGCCAACGTCTCGCTGACCGTCGGCAAAGGAGAGTTCGTTTATATGATCGGTAAGACCGGGAGCGGGAAAAGCAGTCTCCTCCGGATCCTGTATGCCGACCTGCCGGTGAAAAACGGGGTTGCCGGTGTCGCCGGCTACGACCTGCGCAAGCTGAAAAAACGCGACATCCCCTATCTGAGAAGGAAGCTCGGGATCGTCTTTCAGGATTTTCAACTTCTCATGGACCGTACCGTGAACGAGAATCTCTTGTTCGTGATGAAAGCCACCGGATGGAAAGACAAGGTCATGATGCAGGAGAAACTGATGGAATTGCTGGCGAAAGTCGACCTGGCTACCAAAGGGAACAAGATGCCCCATCAGTTATCGGGCGGGGAGCAACAGCGGGTAGCTATCGCCCGGGCGCTGGTCAATGACCCGGAGGTCATCCTGGCAGACGAGCCGACAGGAAACCTGGATCCGGAAAGTTCTGAAGATATCATCAGCCTGTTGATGGACATCGCAAAAACAGGGCGGGCTGTAATCGTGGCAACCCACGACTACAGCCTGCTCAATAAATACCCTTCCCGAACGATCAGTTGCGAGAACGGCGTGGTAGTTTCAATCAATTAGTTTCCGAGAGTGGCCACCATGACCGCCTTGATGGTATGCAGGCGGTTTTCGGCTTCATCGAATACGATGGAAGCAGGGGACTCAAACACCTCTTCGGTCACTTCCAGACCATCCAGGTTGAATTTTTTATAGATGTCCTTTCCCACTTCGGTATCTGTGTTGTGGAACGAAGGAAGACAATGCAGGAACTTAACATCCGGGTTACCGGTTTTGTCAAGCATAGCCTTGTTCACCTGGTAAGGGAGCATATCCTTAATACGGGCTTCCCACAGTTCGGGAGCTTCGCCCATGGATACCCACACATCGGTATAGATGAAGTCAACACCTTTCACGGCTTCCGAAACATCCTCGGTGATGGTGATTTTGGCGCCGGTTTCTTTGGCAATGGCCCGGCATTTTTCCACTAATTCGGGATCCGGCCAGTATTTTTTCGGGGCGGCAGCACGGTAGTCCATACCCATCTTGGCAGCGCCGACCATCAGTGAATTACCCATATTGAAACGGGCATCGCCGCAATAAACGAATGACATCTGGTTCAGGGGTTTATTGGAATGTTCCATCATGGTCATAAAATCGGCCAAGATCTGTGTCGGATGAAATTCATTGGTCAAACCGTTCCAAACGGGTACTCCGGCATATTTGGCCAGTTCTTCCACAATAGCTTGTCCGAAACCGCGGTATTCGATCCCGTCGTACATACGTCCCAGCACCCGGGCGGTGTCCCGCATGGTCTCTTTTTTCCCGATATGCGAACCTTCGGGTCCCAGATAGGTGACATTGGCTCCCTGATCGTAAGCGGCGACCTCAAAAGAACAACGGGTCCGGGTAGAAGCCTTCTCGAAGATCAGGGCAACGTTCTTGCCTTTCAAACGGGGTTGTTCCGTTCCCGTATATTTTGCCTTCTTCAGGTCGATAGCCAGGTCCAGCAAAAATTTAATTTCCTGCGGAGTAAAATCAAGCAGTTTCAAAAAATTCCTGTTTCTCAGATTAATTGCCATAATATGCTAATTTAAAAGGGTTTGTATTCTGGTGCAAAAGTAGTGCTTTTATTCTGATTTCACGGTATCATTTGTACGTTGATAGGGTCTCAGTCCGAAGGTGGGCATCATGGCGTAGATGAACTCGACCAGGTCGGACCGGAACTTTTCGTATTCCACATAATCCTTGTGAAGGCAATAGGCCTGTATCTCGACCGGGATCCCGTGTTCTTCGGGTTGAAGTTCCCGCGCCAATACGTACATCTGCGGGTTCACCTCCGGACGGTTTTTCAGGGTATATACCAGGTACCGGCGGAAAACACCCAGGTTGGTAAGCCCGAAGGGATTCCGGAGAAGATCTTCCGGCAGCTCGATCCCTTTCAGGTTATCCAGAAACTGCTGATCAACCAACGTGATCGAATTAACGTCGACATGAAACGAACGTTTCAGGTGCCGGCCTCCGTTTTCATGCATCTGACGCCAGTTCTGAAAAGATCCCGTAATGAATGAGTACGTCGGTACCGTCGCGATCGAATTATCAAAATTGCGGATCTTGACAATCACCAAAGAGATATCGGTAACAATGCCATCTACATCAAAAGAAGGCATGGTGATCCAGTCGCCGTTTTGCAGCATATTGTTTCCGGAGATCTGCACCCCTGCCACAAATCCCAGGATGCTGTCGCGGAAGATCAACAGAAGGATGGCGGAAACAGCTCCCAGTCCGGCCAGGATCGTGATGGGCGATTGCCCCAGCAAAACCGAAACCACAATGATCCCGGCGATCACCATCGCAACGATCTTGGCGATTTGGATATAGCTCTTGATTGGCTTGGAAGTGGAACTTTTTGAATCGCTGAGGATATGATAAGAAGCATTCAGGAACGAATTGACTACAATGAGGATGATCAAGGTCATGAATACTTTCAACCCCATATCGATGTACCGGATAGCATCGGGATATTGCCGGATGAGAACGGGGTGCCCCATTTTCAGGATCAGGGCAGGAACGATCATGGCAAGCCGGGAAAAGACTTTATGCTCATAGAGATAATCATCCCATTGGCTGCGTGATCGTTTGATCAGCCTGATCAATATTCGGTTGATGATGAACTTCAGAATATAATACACCACGATGGAGGAAGCCAGCAGGAAGATGAGTGACGAAAAGTCGGCGAAGTAGAGGGCCCATTTTTCTCCCATCCCCCAATTTATCAGGTGATCCAGTAGACGATCGTGGAACGTCAGCGCGCGATAAGGGGTCATATGATTATTTTAAGGAATGATCACATTTAACGATAAAGGCAACACTTTAACCATGATTTTTCTGTCTGTCTTCCACGGGTCTCCGTCGAGGTGGACATCTTTTCCCCGTGCCCGTGTGACCTGGAATTCTGTGGCTCGAAAGATCTCTACGTAACTCGTTTTATGGAATTGCTTCAGAAAAAAAGCCGGGGTAATAAACACCAGCCGGTACCATGGTATTTTTTTTACGATGCAGATATCGATGAACCCATCGTCGAGACGGGCAACCGGGTCTACGCTGGCGTTGTTCCCAAACTGATTGGAATTGGCGAAACTGATGAACAGCGCCTTCCGGGTGTATTCCTTTCCATTGGCGCTGATGACGTACTTCCGTTGTTTGTATCCGAAGTAGGCAGGAACAACGATCTGGGCATAGGTCTGGAAGCCGCGCGTACCGATCCTGGCAAACTTTTTCGCCACATACGCATCAAACCCCACTCCCGCCACGCTGACAAATAAGCGGCCGTTCAGTGTTCCTGTATCGATCGTATGCCGTTTACCGCGTAAAATGATCCTGATGGATTTTCTGAAATGGAAAGGGATGTGCAGGTGATGAGCCAGACCGTTCCCCGAGCCGGTAGGAATAATCCCCATGGCCGCATTGGTGCCGACAAGCCCACGCGCCACTTCGTTCACCGTGCCGTCGCCACCCACAGCAACCACGGTATCGACACCGCGGGCGACTGCTTCCCGGCTCAGCTCTTCCGCATGTCCGGGATGGGTAGTCATGATTACCTCCGTGTGGATCCCGGTACCGGCTGTCTCCCTGGCGACGATCTCACCCAGGCTCTTTTGCCGCCCTTTACCGGAAATGGGGTTTACGATAAAAACAATTTTCTTCGGTTCGGTTTTTCCTGTTTCCATGTCATTCAACAATGAGTCTGTTTTCAATCATCCGGTTATTATATTGCTGCAGATATGCCTTGAGGAATAACTCCTGCTCTTTCTGTGATTTCTCCCCTTTCCCGGCAAGATTATGCTGTTGCAGGGGGTCTTTTTTCAGGTTGAAGAAAGCCGTAGTGCGGGTTCCGTCTGACTCGAGGCTGTAACCTCCGCGAATAAGGGTGTACATCCCGCCCACATAGTTGACGGAAAACCCTTCGGAACGGTTGTCCAGCAGGTTATTCCCAAAGGCAAGGAAAGGTCTGTTATAACCCAGGTACCCCAGAATTGTCGGCATGATGTCGGTCTGCTGGGCGATTTTCGATGATTTCCCGTGAAGGTCGCTACCGGGTTTATAAAAGATCAATGGAATCGCAAACTGGCCGGCATGCGTATTATAATAAGCATAGTATCCTTCGGAAGTATGATCGGCCGTAATCACGAACAGGGTATTAAAGAACCAGTTTTCATGCCGGATGGTATGAAAGAAACGGGCCAGGGAATAATCGGAGTACTGCACCACCTGTTGAATTGGCAGGTTCCCCTTGTTAAACTGGTGGGCATATTTCCCGGGTAACTCGTAAGGATGATGAGAGGAGAGCGAAAAGAAGGCGACCATGAAAGGCTGTCGCATCGCGTTTGTCTTCTGAGCCATGAACTGCATGAACTCTTCATCACGGATCCCCCATTTTCCGTCGAAATCATTATCATTACCGTATTCGGTCCGGCCAAAATAATTTCTGAACCCGATCTCGGGCATATAGGTTTCATAATCCATGATGCCGTTGGTGCCGCCATGGAAGAAGGCGGTCTGGTAACCACAGCGTTTCAGCAACCCGGCCAGACCCGGCATTTTGTTCGCTGCATACGAAGACTGAAGCATGGGTTGATCCATCAGGCAAGGGATTCCGGAAAGGATGGCCGGGATTCCCTGAATGGACGTCTTCCCGTTAGCGTATGCCTGGAACGTAAGACTGTGCCCGATGAGCGAATCCAGAAACGGGGTATATCCTTCATAGGCGCCATTGCCCAGATCGCGGTTCAACGCCCCGATATGCTCCTTCGAAAAACTTTCCATGACGATGACCATCACGTTCAACGGTTGAAGGGTATCTGTGGTGGCCGGATGGTATGGGGTGTAGATCTCCGCCAGTTCTTTTTCCGAAGAAAACCATGTCTTCCTGACAATGGGCTCTTCTTTGTATGACTTGATTATTGAAAAAGGCGTGTTGGTCAGTAACGGAATGTATTTTGCCGAGACATACCTGGCAGGTGTATGCAGGTTGATGGTCCTTTTGTGCCATCCGCCGCGGATGCCGATCACAGAGATCAGGATGGCGAGGATGAACAGGAAAGACTGGCTCACATAATAACTCTGCTGATTTCCCTTTCCCTTGTTGGCAGGGAGTGACGTTTTCATCCGCGTGCAGACCCAGATCAGCAAGGCTGTGAAACCAAGCCAGGTCAGCGCTACCGGCCAGAAATCCTTCATAAACTGAGGGATCAGGGTATTAAAATCGCCGCCTACCTCCAGGTACCGGAAGATATCCCAGGTCATTCTTTTCAGGGTAAAACGAAAATAAACCGAATCGACGAAGTTTGCCATCAATCCGATAGCATTGAAGGAATAGAACAGGGTATTGACTATTCCGAGGTACGCGTTGCTGTATCTGAATTTGAAAGGCAGAAAGCAAAGCACGATAACCGGCAGGTTGATGGCCATCACCGCTGAAAAATCGAACAACACCCCTCTGAGGAAGATCCTGAAAAGTTCGCCGGTGCCAAGGTCATTAAAATATCTCAGGTTGAACAGCCAAAAGGCGATGCGGGAAAGAAAGAAGAGGAGCATGACCACGGCCAGCCTGATGGTGATCACCATGGGAAGCGGGAATCCTTTGCCGGTCGGTTTTTTCTTTTTTGAAGCGGGTCTTTTTCGTGCAGTTGCCATAGAATTATCTGTTGCTGCAAAGGTACAAGGTTATGCGAATATGCATACTCAACCCGGGAATTCGTATAAAATTTATCTACCTTTGAACTTTCATTTTTTATTCAAATCTGACATCAATATCCGACCGACCATGGGAACCATTGTAACAACCGGTAATAAAGGAAAAGGAGTCCGATCGGACTGCTTTATCACCCTTGAACTGACCGATCAGGGAGGGATGCTGCTGCAGGTTGAATCCAAGGTAGCGGCCTTGTATGGAACCGACATCCGCAAGAAGATCACCGAAATGATGAATTTCTTCGGAATTGTGAATGCCACCGTACATATAGAAGACTCCGGCGCTCTGACGCCAGTCATTGCCGCCCGTCTGGAAGCAGCGATCCATAAAGCCACCAAAACCGACAAAGAGTATCTGATCCCTATGCTTGAGGAGAACAAATACGTCACCACGCGTGACCGTAACCGTTTCTCACGTCTCTATCTGCCCGGCAACACACCGAGTCTGATGATCAATGCCGGGATCCACAAACCCGACGGCATCATTCTCGATCTGGAAGACGCGGTAGCTCCCGACAAGAAAGACGAAGCGCGGTTTATGGTACGCAATGCCCTCCGCGGGATCGATTTTTATGGCGCTGAGCGCATGGTGCGTATCAACCAGGGAGAACGGGGACTCGATGACCTCGACTATGTCATCCCTCATAACGTCAACCTCATCCTGCTGCCCAAATGCGAAAGTCCGGAGCAGGTACATGCCGTCAACGACAAGATTAAAAAGATCAAAAAGAAGACAAAGCAGGACGATCCGGTGTGGATCATGCCAATCATCGAAAGCGCGTTGGGCGCCATCCGTGCAGCGGCTATTGCCACAGCAGCCGATAATGTGTCCTCACTGGCCATCGGTCTCGAGGATTACACCGCCGATATCGGCACCCGCCGTACTCCCGAAGGGAACGAGTCGTTTGTGGCCCGCAACATGGTGGTGATGGCAGCCCGTGCTGCCGGTATCCAGCCCATCGACTCTGTCTTCTCCGACGTAGGTGACATGGAAGGGTTACGGCAGAACGTGCTCCGTTCCAAAGCCCTCGGCTTCGACGGGATGGGATGCATCCACCCGCGTCAGATCCGCGTCATCCACGACACCTTCGCTCCCACCCCCGACGAGATCGCCAAAGCCCAGAAGATCGTCCACGCCTTCGACGTGGCGCAGGAACGGGGCCTCGGCGTCGTATCGCTCGGCACCAAGATGATTGATCCACCGGTGGTGAAAAGAGCCTTTAATACCATCAACCTTGCTGTTAAAATGAATAAACTTGACGAAAACTGGAGGGAAACCTATGAGCAAGTATGATAAATTAGAGAAGAATGCCGCCGGACGAGTGGTCCCGACGGTCATCAACGGACGTCCGGCCATCCCTTTCCAGGGTATCGGAAAATATAAACCCACGGGGTACAAAGCTGCCCCGAAGATCGTTTCCTGTGCCGACTTCCCGGAAGACGGAAACAAAGTCGTACCAAATCTCAAGGAGGCCCTCATCAAAGCCGGGCTCCGCGACGGGATGACCATCTCTACCCACCACCATTTCCGCAATGGCGACCTGGTGGCCGGTCAGATCTTCGATATTGCTCACGAAATGGGGGTTAAAGACCTGATGTGGTTCCCTTCCGCTTCGTTCCCCTGCCATGAGCCCATGACCAAATACCTCGATGACGGCACCATCAATCGTATTGAAGGCAGTATGAACGGAGCCCTGGGCCGCTTTACCTCCGAAGGAAAGATGCACGGGCTGGGTATCCTCCGCTCTCACGGTGGCCGTTACCAGTCCGTCCAGGACGGCGAAGTCCACATCGACATTGCCGTCATCGCAGCTCCCACCGCCGACCCGTTCGGCAACTGCAACGGAGTGAACGGACCTACCGCCTGCGGGCTGCTGGGCTTTGCCCTGGCCGATGCGCAGTACGCCGATAAAGTCATTGTGGTCACCGACAACCTGATTCCTTTCCCCTGCCTGCCCTGGCAGATACACGGTAATTATGTGGATTATGTCGTCGTTACCGACCAGCTTGGCATTCCGGAAAAGATTGTCAGCGGCACCACCGAGATCACTAAAAGTCCCGACCGTCTGCTGTTAGCCGAATGGTCGGCACAGTTCTGCGATGAAGCCGGCCTCATTCACGACGGTTTTTCATTCCAGGCCGGTGCAGGAGGGACAGCCCTTTCCATCGGAATATACTTCGCCGACATTCTTCGCGAACGCGGCTGGAAAGCACGCTTTGCCCGTGGCGGAAGCAACAAATACCTGGTGAAAATGCTGGAAGAGGGACTGGTGGAATACATCCTCGACGGACAGACCTTCGATCTCGAAGGAGTTCGCTCCATGCGCGAGAACCCGACTCATACATGGACAAGTCCTTTCACCAGCTACAATTACCATGGGAAAGGGAACTTCGCCTCCCTGATCGATATTGTCATCCTGGGAGCCACCGAAGTCGACGTGAACTTCAACGCCAACGTGGTCACTCACTCCGACGGCTATCTGCTTCATGGTATCGGCGGATTTCAGAACTGTCTCTTCGGCAAAACCGTCATCCTGCCCATCCCGCTGTTCCGCGACCGCATCCCGGTAATCCGCGATGAAGTCACCACTCTCTGCGGACCGGGAGAACTGATCGACGTGATCGTCACCGAACGTGGCATCGCCATCAACCCGCGGCGCACCGATCTCATTGAAAAGATGAAGAACTCCAAACTGCCCATCCGCCCCATTGAAGAGTTGAAAGCGGAAGCGGAAAAGATATGCGGAGTGCCGGAGAAGCCTAAGTTCAGCGACGAGATCGTGGCCGTGGTCAAATGGGTCGACGGCACTGTCCTCGACAGCATTCGCAGAGTGATCAGCTAACGGGAATATTTTGACCATACAGCAGATACTCCTGAAATACTGGGGGTATGCTTCTTTCCGCCCGCTGCAGGAAGATATCATTGAATCGGTGCTGGCGGGAAAAGACACACTGGCCCTGTTGCCAACCGGGGGAGGAAAATCCATCACATTCCAGGTACCCGCGTTGGCCAGAGAAGGGTTATGCCTGGTCGTCTCCCCGCTGATCGCCCTGATGAAAGACCAGGTCGACCGGCTGCGCAGCATGGGTATCCCCGCAGCCGCCCTCCACTCGGGTATGTATCCTGAAGAGATGGACCGCGTCATCTCGAATGCCAAATACGGGAACACCAAACTGCTGTATGTCTCCCCCGAACGACTGGTCACTACCAACATGCGATTGGGCCTCGAGCAGATGAAGGTCAACCTGATCGCCGTAGACGAAGCCCACTGCATTTCCCAATGGGGATACGATTTCAGACCACCTTATCTCCAGATTGCCGAGATACGGGCGTACCTCCCCGGCATCCCGGTGCTGGCCCTTACCGCCACCGCCACCCCGCAGGTGATGACCGATATCCAGGAAAAGCTGAAATTCAAAAACGGACAAGTCTTTCAGCGAACCTTTGAACGGGAAAACCTCACTTACGTAGTCATCCGGGATGAAGACAAGCTCAACCGGCTGCTCCGGATCGCACGCAAACTCAATGGCAGCGGAGTGGTGTACGTACGAAACCGGAAACAGACCCGCGAAATTGCCATGTTCCTGAAAAAACAGGGTGTCAGTGCCGACTTTTATCATGCAGGACTCGATCAGAAGACACGGTCGGACCGTCAACAGAGCTGGACCCTTGGCAAAACCTCGGTGATTGTTTCCACGAATGCTTTCGGGATGGGAATCGACAAACCCGATGTCCGGTTTGTCGTCCACCTCGATCTTCCCAATTGCATAGAAGCCTATTTCCAGGAAGCAGGACGCGGAGGCAGGGACGGAAAACCAGCCTGGGCCGTTCTCCTGCTCGAAAAGGCCGACATCCTGAATGCCCGCCATCAGCTGGAGCAGGAGTATCCCGAACTGTCAATGATCCGTTCTGTCTACCAGGCTCTCGGTAATTATTACCAGCTTCCCGTCGGTACCGGTAAAGATGAGACTTTTGACTTCGACCTGTTCCGGTTTTCAGCTCAACATGGGTTCCAGCCCCTGGTGGCGTTCAATTCCTTAAAATTTCTTGAAAAAGAGGGGTATATCCTTCTCTCCGATGCGGTGAAAAATCCTTCCAAAATCTATATAAAAGCCAACAAAGAAGAGCTTTACCGTTTTCAGGTTGGCAACGAGCAGTACGACCTCCTCATCAAAGCCCTGCTGCGTTCTTACACAGGCATCATGACTGACTTTACCGAGATCAGTGAACAAGCCATTGGCACTAAGCTGGACATGACTCCCGAGCAGGTAGCCTCTGCGTTGATCTATCTTTCAAAAAACGGGTTGCTGGATTACCTGCCTCATTCCGACAAGCCACGGTTATCGTTTTCCACCGAACGGCTTGATGCCAAAGATCTGTACATCTCTCCTGAAAACTACCGGGACCGAAAAAAAGAAGCCGGTGAAAGGCTCGAAGCCATGATCCATTATGCGGAATCGACGCACAAATGCCGGAGCCAGTTGCTGCTGTCGTACTTCGGTGAGACAAACAGCAAACGATGCGGCAAATGCGATGTATGCATCGACCGGAATAAACTCAGCCTCAACGAAGCCGAATTCGACCAGGTGACCGACATCATCAAGCCGCTGCTGAAAGAAAAACCCTGTTCCCTGGAACAGCTGGCAGAAGCAGCGAACCCGATCCCGGATGACAAAGTGATCCGGGTGGTTCAATGGCTGATCGATTCGGGGAAAATCATCCCTCTTGACGACGGCAATCTGCGCTGGAAGAAGGCTGATTGAGAAAAAAACAATAACTTCACAGCCCGAAATCAAATCCGTTGTATGTCAAACTCCCGGCTTAACGTATGGTTCTTCTTCCTTCTCCTCCTGTCTGCTTTCTCTTTCGCTGCTTTCAATGGCCGGTTACATCTGTTCGACTGGGATGAAATAAACTTCGCAGAATCAGCCCGGGAAATGATCGTTACCGGTGATTACATGACCGTACGGATCGATTACCTCCCTTTCTGGGAAAAGCCCCCCCTCTTTATCTGGATGCAGGCGTTTTCGATGAAGGTTTTCGGGGTTAATGAATTCGCTGCCCGCTTTCCAAACACCATCGCCGGGATTCTTTCACTGGCGGTATTGTTCCTGGCCGGAAAAAGATTCTTTGACCGCCGCTTTGGGATGATCTGGTGCCTTACTTATGTTGTCAGTTTCCTGCCCTTCCTGTATTTCAAATCCAGCCTGATCGATCCCTGGTTCAACCTCTTTATCTTTTCCGGGATCCTTTACTTCATCTGCTATCTCGAAAATCGCAGCAAGCGCGCCATGTTGATCTCTTCGGCGGTGTTGATCGGCCTGGCCGTGCTCACCAAAGGGCCGGCAGCCTTGTTGATCTCCCTGCTTACTGCCGGTATCTTTTTCCTTTTGGTTCGTTTCCGCGGATTTATCAGATTGAAAGACATATTAATATGGTGTGGCATCTTCGTCATCACCGGTGGGTTCTGGTTTATTCTGATGATCTTGCAAGGAAAGTTCGATACCATCGTGGACTTCATCGTATACCAGGCTCGCCTGTTCAGCACTGAAGATGCAGGGCACGGGGGATTTCCCCTGTATCATGTAGTCGTCCTGCTGATCGGCGTCTTCCCCGCTTCCATCATCGCCATCCCCGGATTTTTTAAAAACCGGACAACGGAAGAAAGTCAGCACAACTTCCGGAAATGGATGCTGATCCTGTTCTGGGTAGTCCTGATCCTGTTCAGCATCGTCAAAACCAAGATCGTTCACTATTCATCTCTCTGTTACTTCCCGCTCACGTTCATGGCTGCCCTGGAAATCCATTACCTGCTTGATCATAAAAAGTTATTTTCCCGAGGTCTTCGTATCATCCTTCTCGTGATGATGGGGATATGGGGGCTTTTCTCACTGGCCGCTCCTTTGGCGATGGGTCCTGGGAAAGATCACTTGCTGACACTGCTCGCGAAAAGCGACGCTGCCACCCTGTCCATGCTGGGCGCCGACGTCACCTGGCCCTGGTACACGATGATCCCCGGAGTGATCCTGATCCTGACCATGGGCTTGTTCATTTTTTACAGAAGACATCTCCGGAATCAACTGATCGTCCTGGCCGCAGGATCTTTCCTTTTTATCAACACCGGCATATGGTTTTTCACTCCCCGGGTGGAAGGATACTCTCAACGAGCCAACATTGAGTTCTTCGAGAGCCTGCAAGGGAAAGACGTTTATTTCCGCACGCTGGGAATCAAGAGCTATGCTCCTTACTTCTATGCCCGGAAAGAACAGCCATCGGGCCCCAGGGAATACAGCAAGACCTGGCAGTTCTATGGGAATATTGACAAACCGGTGTACTGTTCCTTCAGCCTGAATAAAAAAGATGCCTATCTGAAGAAATATTTCAATCTGAAAGTATTATACGAAAAGAACGGATTCGTTTTTTGTGTCCGTAATCCTAACATACCCTCCCAGCCATGATTCTTGGAAAAACCATAACCGTAGTGATGCCGGCATATAACGCCGGAAAGACCCTTGAACAGAATTACCACGAGATCCCTTTCGACATTGTTGACCAGGTGATCCTGGTCGATGATCACAGCACCGACAATACCGTGGAAGTTGCCCAAAAACTCGGGATCAGGCACATCATCCAACATGAAGCCAACAAAGGATATGGCGGAAACCAGAAGTCTTGTTACAACCGTGCGCTGGAACTCAATTCCGATATTGTCATCATGCTTCATCCCGATTACCAGTATACGCCGAAGCTGATTGCCTCCATGGGTTATCTCATCGCCAACAACGTTTACGAAGTGGTACTGGGTTCGCGGATCCTCGGGAAAGGCGCGCTGAAAGGAGGCATGCCGTTGTACAAATACATTGCCAACCGGCTACTGACGTTCACGCAGAATATCCTGATGAACCAGAAGCTTTCGGAATACCATACCGGATACCGGGCTTTCAGCCGGAATGTCCTTGAAAAGGTCAATTACAACATCAATGATGATGATTTCATTTTCGACAATCAGATGCTGGCCCAGATTCTCTATGCCGGGTTCGAGATTGCCGAAATCACCTGTCCGACCCGCTATTTCGAAGAAGCTTCTTCCATCAGCTTCAAACGAAGTGTCAAATACGGATTGGGCGTGCTGCGTGTCTCCTTTTCTTATTTCCTCCAGAAAATGGGCATCGCCCGGTTCAAAATTTTTCAGCCCAAATGATCACCCGGAAATATCCATCTTTAACTTTTTAACCCTTGGTACTTCCACACAGTTTCTACAATCGTCCCGATGTCGTTGGCATCGCCCGTGAATTACTGGGCAAATATCTCTGCACCCGGTTTGACGGAGTGGTCACTGCCGGGATGATCACGGAAACTGAAGCCTATGCCGGAGTTATCGACAAAGCATCGCATGCCTGGAACGGACGCCGGACAGCCCGCACGGAGATCATGTACCGGCGGGCAGGCACTGCTTATGTTTATCTCTGTTATGGGATCCATTCGCTCTTCAATGTCGTCACCAACCGGGAAGGCATCCCGCATGCCATTCTCATCCGTGCCATAATTTCTTCGGAAGGTCGGGCGACGATGATGCAGCGCATGGGGAAAACGAAACCAGGCGACGGCCTTATCAGCGGGCCGGGAAAAGTCACCAGGGCGCTGGGGATCCACTACGCCATGACCGGGGCTGACCTCACCCGGGAGCCATCCGGCCGGAAAGAAGACGGGATCTGGATTGAAGACCGGAAAACAGACCTTTCGGAATACACGATAGAGGCGACACCCCGTATCGGAGTTGATTACGCCGGTGAGGATGCAACCCTCCCCTATCGTTTCCTGCTGAGCAAAAAATAAAGGCGCCCTCGGGGAGAGAACGCCTTTATAAAGGAAGTTATGGTTCTTACTTTGCTTTCTTGGCTAAAGCAGCACCAGCTTTGAACTTCACGACTTTCTTGGCGGGAATCTTTATTTCCTTACCATTCTGAGGATTGCGTCCTTTGCGTGCGGCTCTCTTGGAAACAGAGAAAGAACCAAAATCTACTAACGCAACTCTTTCGCCTTTTGAAAGAGCTTTGGTCGTAGCTTCAACAAAACCTTCCAGAGCTTTCTTGGCATCTGCTTTGGTTAACTTTGCATGCGAAGCAATTGCTTCGATTAACTGAGCCTTGTTCATTTTTTTTCTTTTTTTAGTTAATACTCATTTTAAGAACCTCACAAATATACACATTCTACAACGGTTGTCAAGTGTTTAGCGTCGAAAACCGTTGAAAATGTTAATAAAAGGGCGTTTTTGTTGAAAAATGGGGACCTGTATCGCTGATTCTGTGCACTTTTCAGCCTATCATCCTTCCAAATCCATTCAGAAATTCCCTGATATTCATGACCCGTCGACCGGAAGGTTGTATCTCGGAGATGTCGACATATCCGTTTTTGGCGGAAATGCGAAGGAAGGTTTTATGGTCGGTCAGAACTGTTCCCTCCTCCGCCGCATCCGGATCGGTAAGCATGGATGCACGAAGGATTTTGACAGAGATGGCATGTCCGTCGTTCAGGGTGATGGTCGTGAAAGCGCCCGGATAAGGGCTCATGCCGCGGATGAGGTTAAACACATCGTTCACCTCTTTTGACCAGTCGATCCGGGCATCATCCCGGGTAAACTTCGGGGCAGGCTTCAGTTTCATTCCTTCCGTGATCAACCCGTGCTGAGAAATGGCGGAGATGTTTCCTTCAGCCACGGCAGTAACCGTTTTCACGACCAGTCCGGCCCCGATTTCCATCAGCCGGTCATGTAGCTCTCCGGCCGTTTCCCCGGGTCCTATCGGTGTCCGTTCCGAAAAGAGGATCTTCCCCGTATCGATTTTCTCTTCCAGCAGAAAAGTGGTCACCCCGGTTTCCTTCTCCCCGTTGATGACCGACCAGTTGATGGGAGCCGCCCCCCGGTACTGAGGTAACAGAGAGGCGTGCAGGTTGAACGTCCCCAGCGGCGGTAACGACCATATCTGCCGGGGCATCATGCGAAAAGCCACGACCACTTGCAGGTCGGGTTTCAATGAACACAATTCCTCCTGAAAAGCAGGGTCTTTCAGGCTGACCGGTTGCAATACTTTTAACCCCCGGGACACAGCATACTGTTTGACCGGCGAACCGGTCATTTTAAGCCCCCTCCCGGCCGGTTTGTCGGGAGCGGTGACCACAGCCACCACCGGGAAACCATCTTCTGTCAGACGAGCTAAAGAAGCAACAGCAAAATCGGGAGTACCATAAAAGATAATGCGGGGAAAATCGGACATGCAGTAATATTTGGCACAAAGATATGAAACAAAAACACTGAAGAAAGAAGTAGGAAAATCAGGGTAAAAAAAAAGGGCTGCCTTATATTGGAGACAGCCCTTCTGATTATAAAAGAACGATTATTTCTTCAGCATGCCTTCCATGAAGGCAATACTTTTATCAATATCCTGAGATTCAAATGACTGCGGGTAATTTTTCTTGATCAGCGTATAATACTCGAGCGCTTTTTGGTAGTTCTTCCCGATTTCATACACCTGGGCTGCCTTCATGTAAAACAGCGGAGAGGTAAATTGGTTATTGACCATTTCTGCGGCATTGATGTAATACTCGATGGCTTTATCGGGTTGATTGAGTTCGAGGTATGCATCGCCGATTCCGCCTTTGGCCATCGGGCCTACCACGTAATCTTTGCATTTAAACTTTTCAAGATAGTCGATTGCTTTCTGGTACTGACCCATTTTCAGGTAACAGATTCCGGTGTAATATTTCGACAGATTGGCCGATTTGGTCATGTTATACTGGCTCATGATATCCAGGAATCCCGGGTAATTTCCATCCCCGTTCAGGGCTAATTTCAGGGAATCCATTTCGAAATACTTTTCTGCCATGAACATCTGCCTCTGCGCTTCAATTTCGCGCGGCTGGAGATAATACTTGCGGAAGCCGAAAAAACCAAGAACAACGACAATAAGTACCCCGATAACGATCAGGATCACTTTTTGATTTTTTTCAATAAACTGTTCGGTTTTACCAAATGCTTCTTCAACAGTCTGAATGGTGCCTTCTGTTTTATCAGGTTGCTTCTTTGACATGCTTACATTTTTTGAGATGCAAAGGTAAATTTTTTCTTTGAATTAAGTCACATGGGCTCATTTTTTTACTTTTGCGACACATATATAAATTAATGAAACGCATTATCAAAGATGTTTTCGAAGCTGACAGGGAGACCCGGCGACGTCTGCTGGAGTATCTGGAGACGCTGATCACGGAGAACCGGAAGCAGAAATTCGGGGAAGTGCTGGCAGGGAGAACCCGTCATATCACCATTGTACTGGAAGACATTTTCCAGCCTCATAATGCCAGCGCGGTGCTAAGGACTTGCGACTGTTTCGGGATTCAGGATGTTCATATCATCGAGAATAAAAACAAGTACGAGGTGAATCCCGATGTCGCGCTGGGTTCATCCAAATGGCTCTCATTATTTAAATACAACCATTCGGAGAACAACACAGCCGCCTGCCTGAATCACCTGAAGGAACAGGGTTACCGGATCATTGCCACGACGCCTCACCAGGATGACTACACGCCGGCCACCCTGCCTCTTGATCCCAAATTCGCGCTGGTTTTCGGCACAGAGCTCGACGGGTTGACTCCCACGGCGATGGACCTCGCCGACGGCTTTGTCAAAATTCCCATGTTCGGTTTTACCGAGAGTCTGAACATCAGCGTTTCTGCTGCCATTTTCCTCCACACTCTTTCCAACAGGCTGAGGGAACGGGATAATTCCTGGCATCTTTCCGAAGAAGAATATCTGAAGGTAAGGCTGGAATGGGCGCTGCAATCGGTGAAACGATCAGACCTGGTCGCTGCCGAATTCCTTGAAAAACAATCAAGGTCAGGGAATAACCAATAACCTTTTTTTCCTATATTTGCGATAACCGATTAAAAAAATCATTCAACTATGGGAAAAGGAGATAAAAAGTCAAAACGAGGCAAGATCATCATAGGGTCCTATGGTGTCAGAAGGCCCAGCCGTAAAAAACAAGTTGCAGTTCCCTCCGTAAAAACAGTTGAGGAAAAGCCGAAGAAGGCCCCCAAAGTAACAGAAGAACCTGTTGAAGTTCCCGTCGTCGCCGTTGAGCAACCCAAGACCGTGGAAAAGAAGCCCCGGAAAGCCCCTGTGAAGAAGGTGGCGGAAGGGGAAGCCGAAAAGCCAAAGGCAGCGGCAAAAACCAGAAAGAAAGCCACTCCTCCGAGTGAAACCCTCTTTGATCAACCCGTGGAACCCACCCCCGAGCAATAACAATCCGAACTAAGGAAAAAGACGTCTGGAACAGGCTCTGCCTTTCCAGACGCTTTTGTATATGAGCCAGACCATCGAAAAATATTTCCCGCAGATCACCCCTTTGCAGCAGCAGCAGTTTGATGCCCTGCCCGGCCTGTATTCCGAATGGAATGCAAAAATCAACGTGATCTCCCGCCAGGACATCGGTCAACTGGAGATCCGGCATGTCCTGCATTCCCTGTCTATCGCCAACGCCATCCGGTTTGCACCCGGGACCAGCATCCTGGATATCGGCACCGGTGGCGGCTTCCCCGGCATTCCTCTCGCGATCCTCTTCCCGGATGTCACCTTTGTGCTGGCCGACTCCATCGGAAAGAAGGTGCGCGTCGTGGAGGAAATCGCCCGCGCCCTCGCCCTTACCAATGTCAAAGCCATTCGGACACGCGTCGAGAACATGGAAGGCCGGTTCGATTTTATCACCGGGCGGGCCGTCGCTTCTCTCCCCGATTTCCTTCACTTTGCCGCAGGTCACCTCTCGAAAAAGTCATTCAACGACCTCCCCAACGGAATCCTTTATCTCAAAGGAGGTGAAATGGATGATGAGCTAAAACTGATCCGGGGGAAAGTAACTGTTTTCAATATATCCGACTGGTTTTCAGAACCTTTTTTTGAGACCAAGAAACTGATCTACATCCAACCTTTCAAACTTTAAGAAAAAAGTTGTTACTTAGCTGAAATTTTCCATTTATTGCAACCAACAAAATCAATAGAAACTTATGGCTGATCAGAAAAAATTTGTTCCGTTTGTCTCCGCGGAAACGAATATGAAAGAATTCACGCTCAAAGCCTTACTTATCGGTTTGGTCTTTGCCGTGGTTCTTGGAGCCGCAAACGCCTACCTGGGTCTGAAAGCAGGGATGACGATTGCCGCCACTTACCCGGCTGCTGTCCTGGGTATGGCAATGTTGCGTCTTCTGAAAGGAAATATCCTGGAAGAGAACCTAACCCGTACAGTCGGATCAATCGGAGAATCCGTAGCTGCCGGAGCCATTTTCACGCTCCCCGCCTTTTATATCTCCGGTATATGGCCCGATTTCCTCACCGCCGGGCATTACATTACCTCCTCGCTGATTCTTATTGCCGGGGGTATCCTGGGTATCATGTTCGTGGCATTACTGAGAAGGGTAATGGTCGAAGACGCTGAGCTTCCTTTCCCTGAATCAGTGGCTGCTGCCGAAATTCACAAAGCCGGTCAGTCGGGATCAGGCGGATCAAAATTCCTGTTCTGGGCCATGGCCATGGGCGGATTGATCAAGATCCTCGGCGAATTGAGGCTTTTCAAATACCTGTGGGAAAAATTCGTCACTTTCGGACAACAAGTCATCTCCGGTACCATTTTCAAAGGACAGGGCGGTATGTTACTGAGCTCTCCGGGTGTTAGTCCCGCCTACATGGGAGTTGGTTACATCATCGGACCTAGACTGGGTGCGCTGAACTTCTCCGGCGGTTTGCTGGCCTGGGGTTTGCTGGCTCCCATGATCCTTTATTTCCTGGTTCCTAACCTCGACTTTGCCGCATGGGCTTCATTCCTGATGAGTAATGACGCCACGTTGACACAGGAAGCTGCCATGGCAAAAGTCACCAACCCGATGTATCAGATCGACCAGGTGTGGCGTTATATCGTTCGCCCCATCGCCATTGGCGGGATGCTCGTGAGCGCTGCCTTCACCCTGTATAAGATGAGAAAGAGCCTCATCACGGGAGTCGGACGTTCCATTTCCGACGTGAAGAAAGCCGCCTCCGGCTCCACCTCTTCCATGCCCCGCACCGAAAAAGATATCAGTTTCTCCTGGATTATGGTCGGCATCCTGGCTGTTGCCATCATGACCTTCTCCATATCTTATTTCATCTTCGACGCCAGTATCATCATCTCGGTGGTAGCTGCGACCGTCATGATCGTCCTGGCCTTCTTCTTTGCTGCCGTTTCCGGGTACCTGGTGGGTATCATGGGATCGAGCAATAACCCCATCAGCGGGCTTACCCTCACTGCCTTGGTTGTGACGGCCCTGATCCTCGTCGGATTAGGCGTACAGGGCAATGCAGGAGTTGCTACCGTCCTTGGTGTGGCTGCCATCGTTTGCGTGGCTGCTGCCGTTGCCGGTGAAATGCTGCAGGACCTCAAAGCCGGACATATCCTCGGTGGTACTCCCTGGCGTATGCAGATCGGTGACATCATCGGTGTAATCCTCGCCGGCGCTGTCATGTTCGTCGTCCTCGCTTACCTGAACGAAGGCGATATCGCCAGTGGCAGGAACCTCGGTTACCAGGGCGGTTTCGGAAGCAAAAACCTTTCCGCTCCGCAAGCCGGTCTGATGGCCATCCTCTCCCGCGGTATCGTGGAAGGCGCTATGGCATGGCCGCTGATCATCACCGGTATGCTGATGGGCGTTGCGTTCATCCTCATGCAAATCAAGAGCCCGATGCTGGTATCGGTTGGTATGTATCTCCCCATTGAAACCACCTTCGCCATCTTCGTCGGCGGTATCATCAAGGGCGGTGTTGATCACTTCAAAGAAAAGAGAAAACTGAACGAGGCACAGAAAGTCAGGGTTGAAAATACCGGTGTCCTGCTTGCTTCCGGTCTTATTGCCGGTGAAGCACTGATGGGACTGCTGATCGCCATCCTTGCCGCCTTCGGCATCTTCCTCTATGACTACTTCTCCTTCTTCAAAAACCCGACGTTCCTGATCAGTCTTATCGTAATCGCACTGGTGGCCTATGTCCTCATCCGTGTGCCGTTGAAAGCAGCCGGCAAACCCGATGAACCCGCACCGCCTTCGGCAGGAATGTAAGGTATGAAGCTGTCAGAACGTAAACGATTCCTTAAAAAGGCAAATACACTTGACCTTACCCCTTTGCGCCTTCTCGACCACACGGCCGGAGAAGGCGCAAAGGTTTCTTTATTGTTCCCCCGGTTCCAGGGGACCATCTGGAAACCATTGCTCCAGAACAGTGTTCGGAGAAAATTTATCCCCATCAAACTGGATGAGTTCGGTTCAGCTGTCTGGCTGCTGATTGACGGCAACACCCCGGTAGGCGGTATCAGTCAGAAACTCTGCGAACTCTTCCCCGAAAAACTGGTTCCCGGAGAAGATACCGATGACCGGGTGGCCAAATTCATCTTCCTGCTGTACAACCAACGGTACATCTCCTTCAAAGAATTTCAGGAGAAATAAATAACCGGATGAATTTTCGTACCTTTATACCGTTGTGTCATCACACAAAATCGTTTTATATTACTTTTTAAGACTATTAATATGAGCAAAGACATTTTAAATCTTCAACCCGCATCGTTGTGGAAGAATTTCTACAGCCTGACCCAAATCCCCCGCCCTTCCAAGAAGGAAGAGAAAGTCAGGGATTTCATCGCTGATTTTGGCAAAAAACTGGGATTAGAAACCATCGTTGACGAAGTCGGCAACGTGATCATCCGCAAACCGGCCACTCCCGGTATGGAAAACCGCAAAGGTGCCATCCTGCAGGGACATATCGACATGGTTCCTCAGAAGAACAGCGACGTTGTTCATGATTTCGAAAAAGATCCCATCGACGCATGGGTGGATGGTGATTGGGTTAAAGCCCGCGGGACGACCCTCGGCGCCGACAATGGTATCGGAGCGGCCGCTGCCATGGCCATTCTGGAATCCAAAGATATTCCTCACGGACCGGTAGAAGCTCTCTTCACCATTGATGAAGAAACGGGCATGACCGGAGCATTCGGACTGAAAGCCGGTATTCTCAAAGGCGACATTCTGATGAATATGGATTCGGAGACCGAAGGAGAACTTTACATCGGTTGCGCCGGCGGCACCAACGCCAATATTCGCTTTGCCTATTCAGAAGTACCCGTTCCTGCCGGCATGATCGCCTTCAAACTGAGTGTCACCGGCCTTAAAGGCGGACACAGTGGCGTGGATATCCCCCTTGAAAGAGGTAATTCCAACAAGATTCTGAACCGGTTCATGTGGCACGCTGAAAGGAAACACGGACTCAGACTGGCTTCCATCGATGGCGGCAGCCTTCGGAATGCCATACCGCGCGAATCCTTCGCTATCGTGGTCATCCCGGGAGACAAAAAAAGTGATTTCCTGAAATGTCTGGAAAAATTCCAGGGTATCGTGAAGAAAGAACTCATGACGGTTGATCCTGAGTTGAAGGTCGAAGCGGTCGCCACCGACATGCCGAAAGCCCTGATTGACGAAGATACCCAAAAACGGTTTTTGAATGCCGTATATGGCTGTCCCAATGGCGTCATGAGAATGAGCAACGATATGGCCGGACTGGTAGAAACGTCCACAAACCTGGCCATTATTAAATCGGAAAACGGGAATATCCGTCTCCAGTGCCTGCTCCGCAGCTCTGTTGATTCAGCCAAATCAGACCTGGAACAGATGATGCAGTCGGTATTCGAACTGGCCGGCGCCGAAGTGATTTTTGATGGTCAGTACCCGGGCTGGAAACCGAATCCTGCTTCACCCATCCTGAAGACCATGCAGGAAATCTACCAGAAAAAATGGGGCAAGGTCCCCGAAATCCGCGCTATCCATGCAGGCCTTGAATGTGGCTTGATGGGAGGCGTTTACCCGAACTGGGATATGATCTCCTTCGGCCCGACTATCTGCAATCCCCATTCTCCGGATGAAAGAGTCGGCATCGAATCTGTCCAAAAATTCTGGGATTTTCTCGTAGATACCCTGAAAAATTTCCCTCAAAAGTGATTCTTTGCAGAGAAAATCGGTTCAGATAAATCCTTTTTTGCTTTTTTAAAAATAATTAGTACTTTTGCAACCCAAAATTCACGATAATGACAAAGAGAACGTTTCAGCCATCAAACCGAAAAAGAAAAAACAAGCATGGTTTCCGTGAACGGATGGCGACTGCCAACGGGCGTAAAGTATTGGCTTCGAGAAGAGCAAAAGGAAGAAAAAAGCTAACCGTTTCGGACGAACAGATGGATACCAAATAATTTCGACGTCTGAACGGATGGCAATATCCATTTTTTAAGCAATTTTGTAAAGAAAAGAAGATACACAATATCTTCTTTTCTTGTTTTACGAAATGTCCATTCAAAACCGAACCATGAAAAACCTGTCCTTTAAAAAGTGCCTTCCTTACCTGGCAGCGATTGTGATCTTCCTGGTCATAACCATCGTATATCTGTCTCCCTTGCTCGAAGGCAAGCAGATATTGCAAAGCGATATCATGAATTTCAAGGGGATGTCGAAAGAGATTCAGGATTTCAGGCAAAATACGGGCCAGGAACCACTCTGGACCAACTCTATGTTCGGCGGCATGCCCTCCTACCAGATCTCTACCAGTTACCAGGGCAACAAGATTGGATTTCTTGAAAAAGTGATGACCCTGGGACTTCCTCATCCGGCTAATATCCTGTTTCTTTATTTCGCCGGTTTTTTCATTCTTCTCCTGGTAATGGGCGTGAATCCCTGGCTGGCCATCGCCGGTTCGATCGGGTTTGCCTTTTCGTCGTACTTCTTCATCATCATCGACGCCGGGCATAATTCCAAGGCATTTGCCATCGGGTTCATCGCGCCGGTCATAGCCGGCATCATTCTCACCATGCGAAAAAAATACCTGTGGGGAGGATTGCTGACCGCCATATTCCTTTCGCTCGAAATAAAGATGAACCACCCCCAGATCACCTACTACCTCCTGATGATCGTGCTGGTGTACGGCATCTTTACATTGATTGACGCCTTACGGAATAAATGGTTTAAACCGTTCCTGACCGCTTTGGGGGTACTGTGTGTGGCAGCCATTCTGGCCGTGGCCACCAATATTACAAGTCTCTGGGCCACGTGGGAATATGGAAAATACACGATCCGCGCCAAGTCGGAACTCACCGACGACCAGCACAACAAAACCAGCGGACTGGATAAAGATTATGTGACAGGCTGGAGTTACGGCATCGGAGAAACCATGACCTTGCTGATCCCGGATTTTTACGGCGGATCGAGCAGCGCGAAAGTCGGGCAGCATTCAGCCATCGTCAAAGCGATGGAACAGAACAACATCCCGAAAGAAACCATCGACAGTTTCACCAGTCAACCGCTGCCGTTCCTTTACTGGGGAGGTCAACCATTTACTTCCGGACCTGTTTACGTGGGCGCCATTATTGTTTTCCTGTTTTTCCTGGGACTGTTTATCGTCAGAGGTCCGACCAAATGGTGGCTTCTTACCGTCACAATTCTTTCCATCGTTCTGGCCTGGGGGCATAATTTCATGGCGGTGACTGATTTCTTCCTTACTTACATCCCCGGGTACAACAAATTCCGGGCGGTAACCATGATCCTGGTCATCGCCGAATTTGCCATGCCATTGCTCGGGATCCTGGCCCTGAAAGAGTTTTTCAACGAGAACCCCGATCGCAAAATTCTGATGCGCGGAGTGAAATATGCTGCCGGAATCACCGGTATCCTGGCGCTGGTTTTTGCCGTCATACCGGGAGCTTTCCTCTCGTTCAACGGGCCCAACGACGCACGCTTTGCCCAACAGCTTCCCGACTGGCTTATGCAAGGTATTCATGACGAACGCCTGCGGCTGGTCAAGCTGGACGCCCTCCGTTCGTTGGTGTTCATCCTTCTGGCCGCGGGGACCCTGCTCCTTTTCTATTATAACAAGCTGAAGAAAGGTTACGTGATCGCCATGCTGACCATCTTCCTGCTGGCGGATATGTACACCATCGACCGCCGTTACCTCAACGATGATAACTTTACCTCAAAGACCAAAGTCGATAAGCCCTTCACACCATCACCGGCCGACGAGTTGATCCTGAAAGATAAAGATCCGGATTTCAGGGTATTCAACCTCACCGTCAATCCTTTTATGGATGCCAGCACCTCCTATTTCCATAAATCCATCGGAGGCTATCATGGTGCCAAACTGAGAAGGTATCAGGAACTTATCGATAAGCAGATCTCGAAGAACAACATGGCTGTTCTTAACATGTTGAACACCAAATACTTCATTGTTCCCGGAGAAAACCAGGTTCCGACCGTTCAGGTAAATGTAGGAGCCCTCGGCAATGCATGGTTTGTTACTCATTATCAATTAGTTGACAATGCCGATCAGGAGATCAGTGCCATGGATCACTTTAACCCTGCCGACACAGCGATCATTGACAAAAAGTTCGCTTCTCTGCTTTCGGGATATCAGGGCGGAAGAGACAGTCTTGACGAGATCACCCTCACCAAGTACCAGCCCAATCATCTCTGGTACAAGTACAAAGCCACCGGGAAAAGCCTGGCTGTATTCTCCGAGATCTATTATCCCAAAGGTTGGAACGCCTATGTTGACGGAACCCTGACGCCTCATTTCCGTGCCAATTACGTTCTCAGGGCTATGGTTCTGCCTGCCGGGCAGCATGAGCTCGAATTCCGCTTTGAGCCTGCCGTGTATAAAGTAGGTGAAAAGATATCACTGGCATCTTCCATCCTTCTTTGGGTGTTAGTGGCCGGCGCCGGGTGTTATGAGCTGTTCAGGGCGATGAAGGCGAGAAAGAAAGAATGAAAAAAGCGCTGATTATCACCTATTACTGGCCTCCCAGCGGGGGTGCCGGCGTTCAGCGTTGGCTGAAATTCGTTAAATATTTCCGTGATTTCGGTTGGGAACCGGTGATTTATACCCCTGAGAATCCGGAATATCCCGAATCGGATTCCTCCCTGGAAAAAGACATTCCACGTGACCTTGAAGTAATCAAACGTCCTATCTGGGAGCCTTATAACCTGTATAAAAAGTTTTTAGGCAGAAATAAAGAGGACAAGATCAATGCGGCCTTCACTTCCGAGAAAAAGCAGAATTCGATGCTGGAAGGCATATCGGTGTGGATACGGGGGAACTTCTTCATCCCCGATGCCCGGAGATTCTGGATCAGGCCATCGGTGAAGTTTTTACGGAACTACCTGTCGGCTCACCCTGTTGATGCGATCATTTCAACCGGACCTCCGCACTCCATGCATCTTATCGCCTCACAGCTTTCTGCGGAGTTGAAGTTGCCGTGGCTGGCCGATTTCAGAGATCCATGGACAAACATTGATTTTTACAAAGACCTGAAGTTATCCTTTCTCTCGGACCATAAACACCGGAGGCTGGAGAAAAAAGTACTTACCAAAGCCACCCGGGTTACCGTGATCGGCCAGGGGATGGCCAAAGATTTCGATAAAATCGTTCCGAGGACGTATGATGTCATCACCAATGGTTTTGATCCGGATGATATTGCCCCGGCAGGCGGGTCAGTTCCCGACAAAAAATTTTCCATCGCTCATATCGGTACTCTTTCCGGTTCCAGGAACCCGGTGTCGTTATGGGCTGCCCTGAAAGAATTGGTTCATGAGATCCCCTCTCTTGCTGCTGATCTGGAGATAAAACTAGTGGGGAAGGTGGATTTTTCCGTTCTCCGGTCAGCAGAAGAGTCGGGTCTCAGCAGGTACCTCTCCAGGATCCCTTATCTTCCGCACAACGAAGTAGTCATTTGCCAACAGCAGTCGCAGGTGCTGCTTCTTATCATCAACAATACGCCCAATGCGGGCATGATCCTTACCGGAAAGTTTTTCGAATACCTGGCAGCCGGGAGACCGATTTTATGTCTCGGTCCTGAAAACGGTGATGCAGCAACGATCCTTCGCGAGACCGGCGCGGGGTTGATCGCCGGGTTTGGGGATGTCAACACGATGAAGCAAAACGTTCTCCGTCTTTATCAACAATATAAAGAGGGCATCTCCCTCCAGCGGAATCCTGCCATTGACCGTTATTCCCGTAAGGAACTTACCCGGCAGATGACCGATATCCTGGCAGAGATATCGCGTTAAGGGAAAACACGCGTGAAAAACGAGCCTGTCGGACATTATTGAGTTGATTCTTTCTATCTTTGCCATGCAACAGTTTGTTCTGTCGTTCCGGCAGTGATGCCGGGAAGGAAAGTCGGGACAACAAAGAGCGCCATGCTTCCTAACGGGAAGGTTCTGCGGATATAAAGGCCGCGGAAACAGATAGTGCCACAGAAAACAACCGCCCCGGGCGACCGGGGTAAGGGTGAAAACGCGGTGTAAGAGACCACGGGGCCTGCTGGTGACAGCCGGTCGGGGTAAACCTCATGGGTTGAAAGACCAAGTATATTCCGGACTCTTCGGAGCCGGGTTGCTCGCCCGGTCCCCGCAAGGGGAGCCGGAAGGGGTAGGTCGCTAAAGCCGTCTGGTGACAGCCGGTGCAGATAAATGACAGAAGTCCCGGCTCGCCGGGAAACAGGATCCTGCTTACAGAACTGTTGCTTTTTTTAACTGAAAAGATGAAAATCCTCACTATCGTCGGGGCCAGACCCCAGTTCATTAAGGCAGCCGCCGTCTCCCGTGTCCTCAGAAAGGTCCCGGGGGTTCAGGAGCTTCTGCTCCATACGGGCCAGCATTATGATGCCAACATGTCGAAGGTCTTTTTTGATGAGTTGAGCATCCCCGAACCGGATTTCAACCTCGGTGTCGGGTCGGGATCCCATGGCGTACAGACAGCCCGTATGCTCGAAGGCATTGAGGCGATCATTCAGCAAGAGAAACCAGACTGGACGATGGTATACGGCGACACCAACTCCACCCTGGCCGGAGCCCTGGCGGCCGTTAAACTGCATATTCCCGTCGCCCATGTCGAAGCCGGACTTCGCAGTTTCAACCGGACCATGCCGGAAGAGATCAACCGCATCGTGACCGACCGGGTAGCCGACCTGCTCTTTGCCCCCACCCTTACGGCCGTTTCACACCTGGAACACGAGGGGCTCGCTGATATCACTCGTTTCACCGGAGATGTGATGTACGACAGCGTTTTGTTTTATTCGGGGCTGGTGGAACAGAATCCCGGGAAATATGCAGTCACCGACATTCCGGCAGATTATTTCCTCGCCACTGTCCATCGGGCCGAGAACACCGACCATCCGGAGAATCTGACCTCCATCCTGCAAGCCTTCGGCGCCATCCAGGCCCCTGTCGTTTTCCCGGTGCATCCGCGCACCCGTAAAATCCTCGCCGATCGGTTCGCCCTTCCGGCCAACCTCATCATGATCGAGCCGGTGGGGTACCTCGAAATGCTCTGGCTGACCATGAACTGCCGTAAGGTCCTGACCGATTCGGGCGGATTGCAGAAAGAAGCGTATTTCCTTCGGAAACCCTGCATCACGTTACGTACCGAAACTGAATGGACAGAGACCCTGCACGACGGCTGGAATATCGTCACGGGCCCTCAGACTGCCGCCATCGTCGAAGCTGCCCAGGCTCACTGCCCCACCGCTCCCTCGCGGGATTCTTTCGGCACCGGGAATGCAGCCAGCGTCATCACCGGTCTGTTGACCCGGGAATGACCCCGGAAATCCTCTGTCCCCGGCCCGTTTCAGCACCCTGAAACAAGTTCCGGAATTTGTCCACAAATTGTTAATAAAATAGCTGATTTTACTGATGTTTTCTCCGGATTTCGTATTGATTTTTTTTGTACCTTTGTTTTAACGTACAATAGCAAATATCTATCTGATTATGAATGATATAGAAAAAGAACTAGCAAGTCAGCAATACACAGCAGATAACATTCACGTTCTGGAGGGGTTGGAAGCGGTCAGGAAAAGACCTGCCATGTACATTGGTGATGTGAATGTCAGGGGGTTACATCACCTTGTTTACGAGGTGGTCGACAACTCGATTGACGAAGCGCTGGCCGGCTTCTGCAACATGATCAATGTTACCATTCATCCGGATGATTCCATTACCGTCAGGGATAACGGGCGTGGTATCCCAACCGATTTTCACGAGCAGGAACAGCGTTCGGCGCTGGAAGTGGTCCTGACGGTCCTCCATGCCGGTGGAAAATTCGACAAGGACACCTACAAAGTTTCCGGAGGTCTTCACGGTGTTGGTGTTTCGGTCGTTAATGCGCTTTCCAAGAAGCTGCAAGTGACGATCCACCGCGGAGGTCAGATATTCCAGCAGGAATACAGCTACGGGAAGCCGTTGTACCCTGTAAAAGTGATCGGAGAGACCGAAAAAAACGGTACGGAAGTAACTTTCTTACCCGACGATGAAATCTTCCTTACCACTCATTACGAATATGAAATCCTGGCCTCTCGCTTACGCGAACTGGCCTATCTGAATAAAGGCATCGCCCTGACTCTTACCGATGAACGGGAGAAGAATGAAGCAGGGTTACCTGTTTCCGAGAAGTTCCACTCCGAAAACGGGCTGACCGACTTTATCAATTACCTGGATGCCAATCGCGAGAAGCTCATCCCTGCTCCGATCGCTATTGAGGGCGAAAAGAACGGCATTCCCATGGAGATTGCGATGCAGTACAACACTTCCTTCTCCGAGAACACCCACAGCTACGTCAACAACATCAACACGCACGAAGGCGGCACCCACCTGGCCGGTTTCCGGAGAGCGCTTACACGCACCCTGAAAGCCTATGCCGAAAAAAGCGGCATGCTCGCCAAACTGAAATTTGATATTAACGGCGATGACTTCCGGGAAGGACTTACGGCCATTATTTCAGTGAAAGTACAGGAGCCTCAGTTTGAAGGACAAACTAAAACCAGACTTGGCAACAACGAGGTGATGGGCGTAGTTGATCAATTGGTCAGCGAACTGCTCAACAACTACCTGGAAGAGAATCCGAAAGAAGCCAAAACGATCGTCAACAAAGTCATCCTGGCAGCTACTGCACGGCATGCTGCCCGTAAAGCCAGGGAACTGGTACAGCGGAAGAATGTCCTTTCGGGATCCGGACTCCCCGGCAAACTTGCCGATTGCTCGGAAAAAGATGCTACCAAATGTGAAATCTATCTCGTCGAAGGAGATTCTGCAGGAGGAACAGCTAAACAAGGCAGAGACCGCCGTTTTCAGGCTATTCTGCCCCTGAGGGGAAAGATCCTGAACGTTGAAAAAGCCATGCAGTACCGTGTATTCGACAGCGACGAAATCAAAAATATTTTTACAGCGCTGGGTGTCACCATCGGAACCGAAGATGACAGCAAGGCGCTGAACCTGGAAAAACTCCGTTACGACAAGATCATCATCATGACCGATGCCGATGTGGACGGCAGTCATATCGCCACCCTCATCCTTACTTTCTTCTTCCGGTACATGAAAGAACTGATCGAAAACGGACATGTCTATATCGCCACACCGCCTCTTTACCTGATCAAGAAAGGCAGTACCCAGCGTTATTGCTGGACAGAAGAGGAACGGAGCAAGATCGTGGAAGAATTTTCGGCCGGCGGTAAAGAATCAAGCGTTCATATCCAACGATACAAAGGTTTGGGTGAAATGAACGCCGAGCAACTTTGGCATACGACCATGGACCCTGAGTTTCGCACACTCAGGCAGGTCACCATTGAAAACGGCACAGAAGCTGACCGGATCTTCTCCATGCTCATGGGAGATGACGTCCCTCCCCGGAGAGAGTTTATTGAAAGAAATGCCCGTTACGCAAAAATTGATGCCTAGTTGACTTGTTAACCATATTGGAACAATTTTTATATTTGCGTTCCTAATATAACTTTCATGTCAACCAAAAAGTACATCTATCTCTTTGGCGGGATTCTCGTAATCGCTGTCATACTCTATTTTATCTTTGCCAAACCTGCACAAACAGGACAGGTATCCGTGAAAGTCAAAAAGGGCAAGTTCCCTATTGAAGTGACGACTACGGGAGAGTTGATCGCCAAACGGTCGGAAAAAATCTACGGTCCTGAAGGACTGCGCCAGATCCAGATCTGGCAGGTCAAAATCTCTGATATCATTCCCGATGGTACTGTCGTTGATTCAGGCGATTATGTCGCCACCCTCGATCGTACCGAGATCTCCAACAAGATCAAAGATGAAGAGACGAACCTGGAAAAACTCGAATCTCAAATGACCAAAACCAGGCTGGATACCTCTCTGACACTCCGCAGTGCCAGGGATGAACTGGTCAACCTCGCCTTCAACCTGGAACAGAAAAAAATCGAGCTTGAACAATCAAAGTATGAACCACCTGCCACCATCCGGCAGGTACAGATCGAACTTGAAAAGGGGCAGCGTGGACTGGAACAGGCACAGGAGAATTATAAGCTCCGCCTGAAAAAAGCTGTAGCCGATATGGTGGAAGTCTCGGCTTCCTACAACCAGGCTAAACGCAAGCTTGAACAATTCAGGAGCGTGCTGGGATCCTTCACAGTTTCTGCTCCCAAGTCGGGGATGGTGATCTACAAAAGAAACTGGGACGGCAATAAACAGGGAATAGGCTCAACAGTCAGTTCCTGGGATAATATTATCGCCGAACTTCCCGATCTTTCCGAGATGATCTCCAAGACGTATGTCAACGAAATCGACATCAGTAAGATCAAAGTCGGCCAGCCCGTAACGATCGGAATCGATGCCTTCCCAGAGAAAAAATTCACCGGAAAGGTCACCATGGTGGCTAACATCGGGGAACAGCTGCAGAGCACCAACGCCAAAGTCTTTGAGGTGAACATCCTCATTAAAGAGTTCGACTCCATCCTCCGTCCTGCCATGACAACCAAGAATACCATCATCACGGCGATCATTGACAGCGTATTGTTCGTACCCATCGAAGGGATCTTCAATGAAGATTCCATTTCCTTTGTTTACAAAAAAGATGGAGCCGGCATTGTGAAACAGCAAGTGGTGGTAGGCATGAGCAACGACAATGAGATCATCGTCCGGGCCGGGTTGACAGAAGACGATGAGATTTTCCTGGTTCCTCCCAAGGACTCGGAAAAAATGAAATTGAAAAAACTTGATCCATCCATTCTGAAGAAATTTGACACCCCTGGTGCACAAGCTCCTTCAAAGAATGACTCCAACGTCAAAAAACCCCTGCCAGGTCCCCCACCCACCGGAAGGAAGAATAAGCGTTCATAATTAATCAACTTTAATTATTGCCTGTGTTTCAGCGTTATCTTTACATTCTGAACATCTCCCTGGAAGCGGTTTTTCTCAACAAATTCCGTTCAGTGCTCACGGCGTTGGGCATCATCTTCGGAGTATCGGCCGTGATTGCCATGATGGCGATCGGCAATGGAGCCAAGAAAGAAATCCTTGACCAGATGAAGCTTGTCGGGGTCAATAATATCATCATCATGCCGATTTCGGACAAGAATAAAAGCGCTTCCGGCGAAAGCAGCAGTAGTAGTTCGGAGTCGACAGAGAGCACCCAGCAGAACGATGATAAAGCCCCTAAAAAGTTCTCTCCCGGCCTGACCCTGAAGGATGCGGAAAGCATCAAACAGATCATCCCCACCGTCGATCGCGTTTCTCCTGAAGTGATTTACAACGTAGATGTGATCAAGGACGGCGTAAGATCGCCCCTGAAGCTTTCAGGCGTCACCCCTGACTTCTTTTACGTATTCAACCTGGATCTTCAATCGGGAGAGATGTTCAATGAAGAACAGCTCCGGGATGGCAAACCGGTGTGCATCATCGGCCCTACCCTGCAGTCGAAATTCTTCCCCAAAGAAAACCCGATCGGAAAAGAAATCAAATGCGGCAATATCTGGCTTCGCGTGATCGGCGTGCTGAAGAAAAGGGATGTTTCGCAGTCTTCCATTAATGACCTGGGAATATCTGATTATAACAATTCGATCTATGCTCCCATCCAGACACTTTTCCGGAGGTACAAAGACCGGGCCTTGATTACCGCCTCCACGATCAGCGGACAGGGAGGGGTGATTTACAGCGGCAATTATGCGATTGCCTTTGGAGGAGAAGAAACAGGCATTGAAAAGAACCAGATCGACAAGATTGTAGTCCAGGTGAAAGAATCCTCCCAAATAACCGCCACCACAGAGATCCTGAAAAAAATGATCAACCGTCGTCACGTGGGAGTGAAAGATGTGGAAATAAAAGTCCCGGAATTATTACTGAAACAGGAACAACGGACCAAAGACATCTTTAACATCGTGTTGGGAGCCATTGCCGGCATCTCGTTGCTGGTCGGCGGTATCGGGATCATGAACATCATGCTGGCCTCTGTCATGGAAAGGATCAAAGAGATCGGCATCCGCCAGGCCATCGGAGCTACCAAACGCGATATCAAACTGCAGTTTCTGACCGAAGCCACCCTGTTAAGTATCACCGGTGGTCTCATCGGGATCATCTTCGGTCTCGCTCTGTCGAAAATCATTATGGAGGTGAGCGGGATTCTCACGATTATCTCTCCGCTTTCCATCATTATCTCTTTTGGTGTTTCAGCATCCGTTGGGATCATCTTTGGTTATATGCCCGCCAACAGGGCTGCCCGGCAAGATCCGGTCATCTCGTTACGATATGAATAATTTTTAACGGACCCATCTCATGAAAGGAATAAAATCTCTCGTGTCACTCGTCGTATTGTCGCTGGTTTCCTGCACAGTTTCCGCCCAGGTTCAGCAACGGATTCTGAAGTTGGAAGATGCCATTTCCATCGCCCAGAGCCAATCACCCGACGCCCTGAAAACCCGGCAAACATTCCGGAGCAGTTTCTGGGAATACAAATCGTTCCGGGCCCAATACCTCCCGTCGATGAGCGCCGATGCTACCGTTCCCTTGCTTCAGCGCGCCATCAACACCTATTATACCGAAGACGGAAAGGTCAAATACGTCCGCCAGGAGTACCTTAACAACAATGCCGAGTTATCCATCTCACAGCGGCTGGGCTTCACCGGTGGATCCATCTACCTAAACTCCGGACTAGGCAGAATTGACGACCTCCCCATCACCGATTCGACGTTCTCCTATACCTCTACGCCCATTTATATCGGAATCCGTCAACCGATCTTCCAGTTTAACGCTTATCGCTGGGACAGAAAGATCAAACCTCTCCAGTATGAACAAGCTAAAAAAGAGTACCTGGAAGGACTTGAACAAATCTCGATCAATGCCACCACCTATTTTTTCAATCTTCTCAGCGCTCAGATCCAAAAAAAGATTGCAGAGGCCACCATGTCAAATTACGATACGCTGTACCGTATTGCCAAAGGACGTTATCAGCTGGGCAAGATCGCGGAAAATGACCTTCTCTCGCTGGAGCTGAATTATCTTAGCGCTCAGGCAAAGCTCGAAACGGCCTCTATCGACCTCGACATGGCTCTTTTCCGTTTCAGGTCGTACCTGAGAATCAAAGACACCATCCCCGTCATGTTGATTCCTCCGACAAATATCCATTTCTTTACAGTCAACCCCTTAGAGGCGGTCGATTTTGCAAAAACCAATTCTTCCTCCTTCATCGATTACGAAACACGAATCCTGCAAGCTGCCCGTGACGTGCGACAGGCCAAGATGGACGGCCGATTTGATGCCAACCTCTCAGCAGGATACGGGCTGAACAAGACGGCTGTTTATAACGAGTATACCCACACCTCTCCTACTATCGAGGATGTTTATAAGAATCCTGAAGAATCGCAACAAGTTTCTCTTACTTTATCCATCCCGATCTATGACTGGGGAGTAGCCCGCGGGCAGATCAAGATCGCCGAAGCACAGCAGGAAATCGTGCTGAATGAAGTGGAACAAGAGAAAATCGATTTCGAACGAAACCTGTATATCAAAGTCCTTCAGTTCAACATGCAGGAAAACCAGCTCCGTATCGCAGCCAAATCAGATACTGTGGCCCGGAAAACCTATGAAGTGGTGAAAGGCCGCTACCTGATCGGCAAGCCCGTGACTATCCTGGAGCTGAACGACGCACAGATCAATACCGACAATGCGCAACTCCAATTCTACAATGCCCTGGAAACATACTGGACCAATTATTTTCAACTTCGGAAACTGACGCTTTTCGATTTCGGCAACAACAGACCGATCATGTTCAACATAAAAGATATTCAGTTGTAAAAAACGGTGATCCAGTAAGAAAAAATTTTTATTTTTATTTATACTATTTCTAAATAAGCATTATCTTTGCTGAAAATTTGTATAACCTAAAAAGTAAAGATCATGTCAGTACTTGTTGGAAAAAAGGCCCCGGTTTTCGAAGCTGATGCAGTCGTCAACGGTGGCGAGTTCACAGAGAAGTATTCCCTGGAACAATTCCTGGGGAAAAAGTATGTAATTTTCTTTTTCTATCCTCTTGATTTCACGTTTGTTTGTCCTACGGAGCTGATTGCTTTCCAGGAGAAACTTTCGGAATTTGAGCAACGCAATTGTGCCGTAGTAGCCTGCTCGGTTGATTCGAAGTTTTCGCACTGGGCCTGGCTGAACACCGAGAGGAACAAAGGGGGCATTAAGGGTGTCACCTACCCGATAGTATCGGATATTACGAAGACGATATCGGCGAATTACGATGTCCTGGCCGGTAATTATTACACGAACGAAGAGGGAGAGCTTGGCTTCCAGGGTGATGCCGTTGCCTATCGCGGGCTGTTCCTCATCGACAAAAACGGGATTGTTCGTCACCAGATTGTCAACGATCTTCCGTTAGGCCGTAGCATCGACGAAGCTCTCCGCATGTTGGATGCGCTGATTTTCAACGAAGAGAACGGTGAGGTTTGTCCTGCTAACTGGCACAAAGGGGAGTCAGGGATGAAAGAAACCGCCGAAGGAGTGGCCAGTTATCTGTCAAGTCACTAAATCTCAAGTTTTTTGGCTTCTTTCCAAAAAACGTCCATTTCGGCCAATGACATTTCCTGGAGGGGCTTTTGCCCCTCTTTTGCTTTTTCTTCGATAAACTGAAAACGCTTGATGAATTTGCGGTTGGTATGTTCGAGCGCGTCTTCGGGATTTACATCGATGAAGCGGGCGTAGTTGACGATGGCGAAGAGGAGGTCGCCCAATTCATTTTCGCGTTCTTCGCGGCTCAACCCTGTTTTCACGGCCTCTCTCAATTCTTTCAGCTCTTCCGTCACCTTATCCCAAACCTCATCGGCATTATCCCAGTCGAAACCCACGCCGCTGGCTTTTTCCTGAATCCGGTATGCTTTGACCACCGCGGGGAGCGATCCCGGGACACCGGAAAGGACCGAGCGGTTGCCTTTTTCCTTTAGTTTGATCTTCTCCCAGTTATCCTTTACTTCTTTGGCGCTGTTGACCACCACATCTCCAAAAATATGAGGGTGGCGATAGATTAGTTTCTCGTTAATGCTATCAATCACATCCCTGATATCAAAACTACCTGTCTCCGAACCGATTTTAGCATAAAATACCAAGTGAAGCATCAGGTCGCCCAGTTCCTTCTTAATGCCCTCCATGTCTTTTTCAATAATGGCATCAGACAGCTCATAAGTCTCCTCAATAGTAAGGTATCGCAGGCTTTCCAGGGTCTGTTTCTTATCCCATGGACATTTAGCCCGAAGTTCATCCATAATCTCAAGCAACCTTTTAAAGGCTTCCGTTTTCTCTTTCATTGAACCTGTTTTCTACAAAATTACGGATTTATCCTCATCTTTGTAACCTTAACAAATCCTTGTGCCCACTGCATCATTCACCACCGGACCGCGTCCTGCCAAAGTTTGTTGCCTGTTGTTTCTGGTGATATTATGCCGGTATCAGGTCATGGCTCAGGGAGAGCACAAACTTTTCAATCAGAATCTCTATATAGAAAGCAAGGCCTATTACGGGTTTCTGTATGCCCATCACCTGGAGTTGGAGCGGTACAACGCACATTTTCCGGCGTTTGAGCTGAATGTTCAACAACTTACTTTCGGGAAGCATGAATGGGAACGTGCCTTTAATTATCCGATCATCGGCGTCGGATTATGGTATTCGTCGTTAGGCGGTTCCGACGAGATAGGACGGGCTTTTGCGCTCATGCCGTACATCAACTTCCCGTTGATTAAGGAGAATAATTTCAGTTTCAATTTCCGCTTTGCCATCGGTCCCGGTTATCTGACGAACCGGTTTAACCGGATCTCCAACTTCAAGAACCTGGCCATTGGCTCGCATCTGAATGCAGCCGTCAACATGATGTTTGAAGCCCGTTATCGTGTCAACACCTATTTTTCCACCTCTGCCGGCATCTGCCTGCAACATTTCTCCAACGGATCATTGAAAATGCCCAATTACGGGTTGAATGCCCCGATGTTGAGCCTGGGATTGAGTTTCAAACCGGCCCGGGAAAACAGGTTTATCTCCGACCGTTTCTACCCTCCGGTGGAGCCCTACTCGGCCATTCTCACTCATTCCATTGAATTTGACGTCGGCGTTTCGGCCGGATACAAGAATATGAAGGAGGTGCTCGGTAAGAATTATTACGTGTTTCATGTTTACGAGAACACTTTTTACCGGGTAAGCCGGAAAAGCAAATGGGGTATCGGTTTTGATGCATCTTATGATCCTTCGCATATTGATATTCTGAAGAAGAAGGGGACCATCGTCGAGAACAACACGGAAATAATCCGTCCGGGCATCAATGCGGCTTATCAGTTGGTTCTCTCGCGTGTCGGTTTCATCTTCAACATCGGGGCATACCTCGGTGGAGCGGAACGCAGTAATGGTCCGCTGTATGAAAAGATTTCTGTCCAGTATCAGTTCTCCGACGACTTTTTTGCCAATGTCATGCTGAAAGTTCATTTCGGAAGGGCCGATTACATCGGGTGGGGAATTGGTTATAAATTTGATTGGACGTTTGATAAGGGAAAAGCGCATAAACCATGAAACGTATTCCGCTATTCATCATCATGTTGATATTTTCCCTGGCTATGTTCAGCGGGTGTGAAAAATCATCGGAGAACTGCCTGAGCAACACCGGAAAGATCATTCGCCAGGTTCGTTTCCTGGAGCCGTTTGATTCGATCAGCATGAACGATAATGTGAACGTGATCCTTTCCTACGACTCAACTTGCGGGGTGACTGTTGAAGCCGGAGAGCACATCATCGATGGCATCAAGACGGAGGTGTCGGACGGGAACCTGATCATCCACAATAACAATATCTGCAACTGGACGCGTGATTACAGCAAGCCGATCAATGTTTATATCTCTTCGGATTACTTGTGGAAGATCCGCTATAATTCCTCGGGCGACCTGACTTCGGCCACCATTCTCCCCTACGATTCCCTGAAGGTGGAAGTATGGGGAGGTTGCGGGACAATAGAATTGAGTCTGAACATCGTTCAGGGGTATTTCAGCGAGAACCTGGGCACTGCTGATTTCCGGCTTCACGGGAGTTGTGGTATATGCAATATTTATTCGGGAGAATATGGTCCTTTTCATTGTGAGGACCTCGACATCTCCTATTGCTTCATCACGTCGTCAGGTTCCAATGATTGCTGGGTGAATGCATCGAGGATTCTGGGAGCGACGATCACCTCCATCGGCAACGTGTACTACACCGGCCAGCCCGATTCCGTTTATTCACACATCACGGGTGAAGGCCGTCTGATCCACTATTGATCAGTATGCACGGGCAAAGAGCACCCGCTGAGTAGAAGGTCTTCCCGAATAGATGCACTTACCGTTTTCCTTGGGGTTATTCAGCGGGATAACACGGATAGTAGCCTTGGTTTCTTCTTTGATCTTCTCTTCGGTTTCCGTAGTGCCATCCCAATGGGCGGAGATAAAGCCGCCGGTGGTGTCGAGCGTACGTTTGAACTCTTCCCAGGTATCCACCCGGAAGGTATTGTTTTCCCGGAAGTCGTAAGCCTTGGCAAACAGGTTTTTCTGAATCTGATCCAGCAGGTTCACGATCTTCTTTTCGATATCGGTAATCTGGAGGACATCTTTTTCGAGGGTATCGCGGCGGGCGACTTCCACGGTGCCGCTTTCCAGGTCGCGGGGTCCCACCGTGATGCGGACAGGTACGCCTTTAAACTCATATTCGGAAAACTTCCAGCCGGGTTTATGGGTTTCCTGGTCATCGTATTTTACCCGGATACCTTTGGCTTCGAGTGCTTGTTTGACCGGGAGGATTTTTTCGGTAATAGCCGCCAGCTGATCGCTGGTTTTAAACACGGGTACGATAACAACCTGTACCGGTGCCAACTTCGGAGGCAGCACCAGTCCGTTATCATCAGAATGCGACATGATCAGTGCGCCCATCAACCGGGTACTTACGCCCCAGGAGGTAGCCCATACATAATCCATCTGGTTATCCTGGTTGAGGAACTTCACATCGAAGGCCTTGGCAAAGTTTTGTCCCAAGAAGTGGCTGGTTCCGGCCTGCAGTGCTTTCCCGTCCTGCATCAGCGCTTCAATAGCATAGGTCTCGACAGCGCCGGCAAAGCGTTCATTCGGGCTCTTGATTCCTTTTATCACCGGGATAGCCATCCAGTTTTCCACAAAATCGGCATAAACATTCAGCATGGTCTCTGCTTCTGCGATAGCTTCTTCCTTGGTGGCGTGTGCGGTATGGCCTTCCTGCCAGAGAAATTCTGCTGTCCGGAGGAACAATCTTGTCCTCATTTCCCAGCGAACCACGTTGGCCCATTGGTTGATCTTCAGGGGGAGGTCACGGTATGAATGGATCCAGTTTTTATAGGTATCCCAGATGATGGTTTCGGAGGTTGGTCTGACGATCAATTCTTCTTCCAGACGTGCATCTTCATCCACCACCACTCCTTTTCCATCGGGAGATGTTTTGAGCCGGTAATGGGTCACTACGGCACATTCTTTGGCGAAGCCTTCTACATGATGAGCTTCGCGGCTGAAGAACGATTTCGGGATGAAAATGGGGAAATAAGCGTTTGAGTGACCGGTGTCTTTAAACATTTTATCCAGGACACCCTGGATCTTTTCCCAGATAGCATAACCGTAAGGTTTGATGACCATACATCCTCTTACTGCCGAATTCTCGGCAAGGTCGGCCTTGATTACCAAGTCATTATACCATTGTGCGTAATTATCTGAGCGGGTAGATAAATCTTTAGCCATTTTACAGTTTGGTATGATATTTGCTGTTTTCTTATTACTTAAAAGAACAAGGCAAAATTAAACAAAATATGGGAGTCATTACTAAAATAAAGAGTACCAAAACATTCAAAGGAGGTATCATCATGAACCGCATTGTTATCATTACCGTCACTTTACTGGGTCTTTCCCTGTCAGGATGCAAGACACAGCAAAACACTGCCGGCGTGAATTACGATGATGCATATGTTAAAACATCCGTCACGCAGGATTATTCACGGCCAGCCACTACCACTCCCCAAGACGTAGTCACTGTAAATGATTCGACGGCAGCTGTCAAATCCGCCACTGTAGGTGAGGATTACAGCGATTATTCTTATTCATCGAGGGTCAAGCGTTTTCATAATGCCGAGAAGGAAGCCGGGTACTTCGATCCTGTTTATACCGACACGGAGAATTACGACAACACGGCCACCAATGAATCCGACGCCGGATCTTCTTCTTCCCCGGATGTAAACATTTACCTGGGTACCGGTTGGGGTGGTTATTCTCCCTATACCACTATTGGTTTTTCCTATGGTTGGGGATATGACCCCTGGAACTATGGTTATTACGGATATCCTTATTCATACTGGTATTCCTCTTACTATTGGGATCCCTTCTTCTTCGGACACCATTACTATCCTTACTATTACCCGTATAATTACTACGGATACTGGAACGGATACTGGAACGGTTATTGGGATGGTCATAACGAATACTGGGATCCTCACGGATGGGACGGCCATCATGGAGGCCCTGGTGAAGGAGGATATTACGGTCATCGTACCTTTGTAGGCAACGGCTCATCGGGGCATTACCGTCCTGATGTCTCTGCACGATTGAAACGTGCCAGCATCACCGGCACTCCGGAGGGCAATGATGGCACTAAACCGAGAGTGCTGCCCAACGGCACCGGGAACAATCAGCGGGTAGATCCGACCAATGTCACCACTCAGCGGGCTGTTACGGAAACACGCTCCAACACGGTTGAACGTTCAACAGGAACCACTACTCCGGCCCAGCGTTCCAATACGGCGGTGAGGACCAATACGAACAACCAGCAACAGTATAAGTACACCCGTCCGTCCAGCGAACGTCAGGCCCCTGCCCAGAGACAGAATACCGGGTACCAGCGTCAGAACACCCAGCCGAATCCGAAGTACGCCAGACCGGGGACAGGACAGCAAGCTACCCGGACGACTACCGAGAACTACTCTTCTCCGCTTTACCGGCAGCCTAAATCCAGCCAGGAGTACCTGAGTCCGAGGTCACAGTCGACAACCACCCGCCAGACTTCAACCCAAGGTGTGAGAACCAATAGTCAGCAGAGACAGAGCACTCCCACCCAGGGGACGCAGAGAACCTATACTACCCCGCAGAAGCAGAATGTGAACCCGGGGAACACTCCCGGCCGTAGTAATACTCCGGGATATTCGACCCCGCAGCGCCAGAACAATTCGGGATCTTCGAGAGGCAGTTACACTCCCTCCTCCCGTTCAGGCCAGAGTTATTCAACCCCGTCGCGGTCGGGTTCAACCAGGTCTTCCTATTCTGCTCCTTCACGGTCGGGCGGAAGTTCTTCATCAGCTCCGTCGCGCTCAGGCGGAAGTTCTTCTTCCCGTTCAAGTGGCAGCGGTTCATCCAACGGTCATAGAAAATAACTAATATCATATCCGTATGAAAAAACTTATTGCACTGTCGCTGACCTTATTGACCGCTGTCAGCCTTCATGCACAAGATTCCTGGGATGCCTTACGGTATTCCAGGATTTCTTTTAGCGGAACGAGCAGATATATAGGCCTTGGAGGATCTTCCGGAGCGGTGGGCGCCGATCTCTCCCTGCTGGCCACCAACCCGGCCGGACTCGGATTTTACAAAAGCTTCGAGTTTACGTTCACTCCCGGGGTTTCGGTCACTAACACCTGGTCGTCATACAATGACGCTCCGAAGAACAGAGATTATCAATCGAATTTTGCCTTTAACAACATGGGATTCGTTTTTTCCTTCCCATCTAAAAAATCGGATTCAAAAAAAGGATTCCGGAACTTCAATATCGGTTTCGCCATGAACCGTCAAAATGATTATAACAGCGCTACCCTCATCGCCGGCGACAACCATGCCAGTTCGCTGGTGAATGTTTTTACCGACGAGTTGAACCTTTCGGGAGTTTCGCAGCCTAATATCAGGGCTGCTTTCCCCTTCGATATCGGACTGGCTTATGACTGTCAGCTGATCTATTTCGACAGTCTCAACAACCAATATACCTGTGACATGCCCCAAGGAGGCGTTTATCAGGAGAAATCCATTATCACCAGCGGTTCTCTCACCGAGTATGACATCTCCGCAGGAGGGAATATCGCCGATAAAGTGTACATTGGTTTAACCATGGGGATAGCAAGTCTCCATTATGAGCAGGATAACTACTATTATGAATTTGATTCCGGTGATTCCATTCCTTACTTCAAGTCCATGAAGTATCAATATGGTTTCACCACCGGAGGAACCGGGATCAATTTCAAAGCCGGGGTCATTTACCGTCCGGTTGAATGGTTCAGAGCGGGTCTTGCCTTTCATTCTCCCACCTGGTATGCTGACATGGAAGACACTTATTCATCGGCCATGGCTGCACGGTACGACAGCATCCTGAATCCCGAAACGCAGTACTCGCCTTATGGATATTTCAATTATGAGATGAAAACGCCATACCGGGTGATTGGGAGTGTGGCATTCTTTATCGGACAGCGGGGTTTTATCAGCGGGGAGTATGAGTACGTGAATTACAGCCAGGCTAAGTTCCATGATGAGGACGGGTCATTCCGTGAAGTGAACAAAGACATAAGTTCCAACTTCAAGGCTCCCCTCAACTTCCGACTGGGAAGTGAATGGGTATTCGGACCATTCCGGGTCAGGGGCGGATTCGGATACAGCGGGAAGCCTGAAACATCGGGTATCACCGGGGTAAAATACACAGCCAGCTGCGGAGCAGGTTATTTCTCCAGGCATTTCTTCACCGATGTTGCTTATCAGTGGACGGGCATGAATGGAGAGTATTACCTGTATCAATCCGATCTGGTCAACGCAGCCGACATCTGGCAACAGAGTTCTTTAATCACCGCCACGCTCGGTTTCCGTCTTTAACGAAGGTGTTTTTTCACCCTGTTCAAACCAGCCCTGGCCTTCTGACCAAGGCTGGTTTTGTATTCCTTGTAATCCATGGAAAGGCAGAGACGGTAGCTGGAATCGGCTGATGCATATTCATGCTGCTGTTCGTGGATGATTCCCATCTGGAGCGCTGCTCCGGCGGCATAGTACTGTGGTAATCCCTGCCCATTTTTTACGGCCAGCCGGAAATTTGTCAAGGCACGCTGACTTTGTTGCAGCGACTGGTAAATCCGTCCAAGCCGGTAGTAATACTCGGCCAGGTCGCTTTTATTCCGGATATACTGTGTCAGGCTGTTATTGAGCAATGTCTGCAGTGCGCGCTGGTAATAACCTCCATCGAAAAGGAGCCGGGCTTTCAGGAGGGGTACACAAGGCATCAGCCCGGAGGAGGCTTCGCCGGCGGCTTGTTTGTCCTCATCCACTTCCAGACTTCCCTGTGACAAGGCCTGCCGTATATATTTGCGATACGAGGCGGTATCCCCGGCCAGCAGGGAAGCCCAGGCAATTTTCTGCCAGGAAGATTTGATGTAGTTGGTTCCCCTGAATCCGGCAAGGAATTTCCGGAATGAGCCGGCGGCACCGGGATCGAGGTTATTCAGGCGGGCTGTTCCGGCCTGGAAATCGAGGAAAGAAAGGCGGTAGTCGCTTTCATTTCCGCGGTGAGAGAGGACGGCCAATGCCCGGGCATTATGGCCCGTTTTCAGGTAGATATTGGCTTTTGCATAGATGACCAGCGGACTTTGTGCGTAAAGACGGAGGTCGGGGTCGGTGTCGAACTTGGCTATGACAGCCATGGCACAGTCCGGATTGTTCCGGAGATTGACATTAATCAGCGCCGCCACGATACATGCGGGGCTCTTCAGGGAACAGATGAAAGGGTCACCGCCCTGGTAGTCTATTATCCGCTGGATGTGGGCAGCGCCCTGTTCGATGTTGCCTCCCAGTCCGGCCATACTGGCGAGCCATTTATAGTTATCGGGAATGATTCCGGCGAGGACATTCATGATCCCCAGTCCAAGCCGATCGGGCATGAAAGCCGGGTAGCGGGCATGGTTTTCTTTCAGCAGTTCGTTGGCTCTTTTCAGTTCGAGCCCGGCTGTGGCGTATTCCCGGAACTTCAACCTCGCGAAGGCCCATTGGATATTCAGGTCGGCGAGGCAGAAGCGATAATAGGGTGATGACTCCATACCTTTCGACAGCAGGTCGATCCGTTTTTTCATCAGATCACGGTGCTGGTTGAAATAGGACAGGTCTTCGCCGGTAAAAAGGATCAGGAAATCAATATAGTTTTCGATATAAACCGGTATCAGGTTATCCGGGTTAAGGATTTTTTCCTGGCGGAGTAGGTTTCCGGCTTCGTTAAAGCGGAACATCATCACGGCATCCCATGCCTGCCGGCAGACAGGATTAAACTCATATTTCTGGCTACGGGCGGGAAGGTATAAAAGAACGAGGGCGCTTGTCAGGAAAAGGATCTTCCTGCAAAACGCCCCCGGATGTTGAATAGAAAGGATCATTCTTTCACGATGTTGACGATATCGTCATCCACCAGGATCCTCCCGCAATATTCGCAAACGATGATTTTTTTATGCATTTTGATATCCAGCTGATGCTGAGGTGGAATCTTATTGAAGCAGCCGCCGCAAGCGTCGCGTTCGATCTGAACCACCGCCAGTCCGTTCCGTGCATTTTTCCGGATGCGGGTGTAGGCCGTAATCAACCTTTCTTCGATCATTTTCCGGTGCTGTTCCGACTGCGTCATCAGTTCCAGTTTTTCCTTTTCCGTCTCAGCAATAATATCATCGAGTTCACCTTTCTTGATTTCGAGATCATTTTTGCGGTCCAGCAGATTTTTCTGATAAACTTCAATCTCGGTGTTTTTTGCCTGGAGGGAAGCCTCAAACTCACGGATACGTTTTTCTGACAGTTGAATTTCGAGGTTCTGGAATTCGATCTCTTTGGAAAGAGAATCGTATTCGCGGTTGTTTCTGACATTCATCTGCTGTTCTTCGTAGCGTTTAATCATCGCATGGCTTTCCTTGATGGCAGTCTTTTTATCGGCGATGGATTTTTCGAGGCCCGAAGATTCTTCCTGATAGTTTTGGATACGGGTTTCGAGTCCGGCGATTTCATCTTCCAGGTCCTGCACTTCAAGGGGAAGTTCACCGCGGATGATCCGAATCCTGTCTATCTGTGAGTCAATTTGTTGTAAGCTATATAGCGCAATCAGTTTTTTCTCGATGGTAATTTCAACCTTATCTTCAGCCGTCTCCGGTTTTCCCTTGGTCTGGAGAACCTCAATTTTTTCTTCCTTGACCTCCACTTTTTCAGGTTCCGCCTTTTTTGTCTTTTTCGGAGCCTCAGTTTCCTTTGCCGTTACCTTTTTTGCCAGTTTCTCCGGCTTTGATGTGGCTACAGGTTTGCTAACGGATTTCGCCATAAATAAGTCTTTTATAAATATTTAACAGGATTTTGTTCCTTTTCAGAAATTAAGACTGCAAAGTTAGGAAATTTTCTATTCAATATAGCAGAAATCAGTTCCTTCACCCATTGTTCACTTTCATAATGGCCAATATCTGCCAGCAGAAGAGACGATCTTGTACCGGTAAAATCGTGATATTTCAGATCGCCGGTCAAGAAGGCGTCAGCGTCATTTTTAACAGCATCGGGGATGAGGAAGGAGCCGGAACCGCTGCACACCGCCACTTGCCGGATTTGCTGACCGGTGTGCTCTGAATGCCGGAGGACAGGGATGCCGAATGTTTCCTTCACCATTTCCAGAAATTTCCCGGCGGGCAACGGGACATCCAATGTACCGATCATGCCGGATCCTGCCCTGGCAAATTCGTTGGCAAGCGGATAGATATCAAAAGCTACTTCTTCGTATGGGTGAGCTGTTTTCAGGGCAGTGATGAGTTTTCGTTCCAGATAGGAAGGGAAGATCACTTCGATCCTGACTTCGGGTTCCAAATGAAGTTCGTTCATATCGCCGACAAACGGGTTGGCTCCTTCAAGGGCCCGGAAAGTACCGGAGCCATCGGTATTGTAACTGCACGAGTCATAATTACCGATATGTCCGGCCCCTGTATCGAACAGTGCTTGTCTTACCCGGTCAGCATAGTCGTAAGGGCAGAAAGTAACCAGCTTAAGCAGCATATTTTTTTTCGGGGCCAGAATCCGGGTTTCTTTCAGTTTCAGGATATCGCAAAGAAACTGGTTCAGTCCTGTCACCGAATTATCGAGGTTGGTGTGAATGGCATAGAGGTTGATCCCGTTGACCATGGCTTCCCGGATGATTTCGTATTCGGGACTTCCGGTGAGTATCTTTTTCAATCCATGAAAGATGAACGGGTGATGGGATATCACCAGGTCACAGTGCTTTTCGACGGCTTCGCGGATCACTTCCGGGGTCAGATCGAGGCTCACCAGGGCGCTGGTAACGTCTGAAGCCGGGTCTCCGGTCAGCAACCCGGCGTTATCATAATCTTCCTGGAACGACAAAGGCGCCCATTTTTCCAGTTCCTGCAAGATCTCTTGTATTTTCATGATTCTTCTGATATAATCTCCGGCGCATCAAATGTAGTCATGAAGGCGGAAAATTCCTATAAGAAAACGCGTCGATTCCTGTTTATAACATGTTGATAACTTACCCTCCTCTCTTCCGCCGGCCATCAAAAAAAACAAAATCTTTACTGAAGAGAAAAATCAATAGGAATCAGATGAAAGAGCCATCAATTTTCATTATTGACAAAAATCCTTTGCAAGGCAATCTGGTGAAATACCAGTTGGCTGCAAATCGTTTTTTCGATGTATGGTTATTTGCATCGGTGGAAGAGTGCCTGTACCGTTTACGGAAGCAGTCGCCCGATTTCCTGATCACGGAGTACGAGTTGGGGGACTATACCGGTGATGAGTTGCTCAGAATGTCGCAAAAAATCTCACCACGGACGCAGGTCATTTTCTTCACTTCTCACGATGACGCTGGTTTTGCAGCGTCGATGCTGGCTGCGGGAGCCAGGGATTACGTCGTAAAATCAGCCCGAATGGACAAGAGTATCAATGAATTAGCAACCAACATTGCGTACATCCATTCCGAAGCCCCCGTAAAAGAAGAAGAATAGAGCAAATATTTTAACCGGGGAAAATAAAATCATTAATTAGAATTTCATATCTTTTTTTTTTACTTTTACCGTGTTTTACAAGGATGCGGCTGATACATTTTTTATTATTGCCCCTTTCATTTTGTTATGGGCTTTTGATGATGGTTCGTAACAAATTATATGACATCGGACTTTTCAGATCCGCATCATTCGATATTCCAATCATTTGTGTAGGAAATTTATCTGCCGGCGGCACGGGAAAGACGCCTCATATCGAGTATCTGATCAGGCTGTTGAAAGATCGTTTTATGGTTGCGACTCTAAGCCGGGGTTATGGTCGTGACAGTTCAGGTTATCTGGTCGCATCGAAATGTTCAAACTATAAATATATCGGTGATGAGCCCATGCAACTGATCAAGAAATTTCCCGATATAAAAGTAGCTGTTGACGCCAAACGGGAACATGGCATCCGTTCCCTGGTGAGCAAAAATCCCGGATTAAATGTGATCCTTCTCGACGATGCCTTTCAGCACCGTTCCGTGAAGCCGGGTTTATCGATCCTGCTTACAGACTACCGCCATCTATACACCGAAGATCATGTCCTTCCTTCGGGCATGTTACGTGAATTTCCTTCCGGAGCCAAGCGGGCGGATATCATCATTGTCACCAAAACCCCCAAAGTATTTTCTCCCATTACCCGGCGGCGCATCATCGAGGAGTTGAAACCAACCCCCAGGCAACACCTGTTCTTTTCGTATATCCGGTATTGTGATCCCGTTGCGGCTTTTGATTATCCCATCCCCTTCCAGCATCGGTACTCGTACATCATTATTTTTTCGGGTATCGCGGATGACGAACCGCTGAGCGAGCATCTGGAGCGAAAATGCACGGAACTGGTCCGCATGAAATTCCGGGATCATCATCCATACACCCTCGATGATGTTTTATCGATCCAGAAAAAATATGATGATCTGCCCACCCAGAAAAAAGCCATTGTAACCACCGAAAAAGATTTGATGCGGCTGCGTTCACCGGAGTTCACCCAGATCCTGAAAACACTGCCGATCTTCTACATCCCCATCGTCATGGAGTTCCACGGAGCCGATGGAGAGCAGTTCGACAAAACGGTGCTGACGTACCTGGAGACATCCTCCAAGGGTCACTGATGTCCTGGTATCACCCGGAGAACTTCCTGACCGACGGTCTTCAGTTTCCACTTATTTCCGATATGATACCGTTGCAGTTTCAAACTCTTTAACAGATACCCGGAGGCAATAAGTCCGGCCCCGATTCCCACGTACAGCGGGTCGATGACCGGCCGGTTATCGGTGAGGTTGTTGATGATCGTGATACCAATCAGCGTGAATCCTGCCGCAATGATGGTACCTCCCCTTCCCTTCCACCGGGGATATGTCCTCCAAATGTATTTTACTTCGGTCAGGCGAATAGGGAACCTGCCATCAATCGTGAACCCGGAGTCGGAAACAGACGTGATCACAGCCGTCCGTGCAGCTGTGTCGGAAACAGTCTGAAAAATAATCTGTTCTCCGGGTTGGTAATAAAACCATTTTCCCGATCCCAGCTTTTCAAGCATCAGTATCTGCTGAGGAAAAAGAGAAAGGGTACAGAGCAAAAACGCAAGAGTCAGGATCGGCTTCAATGTCAGCGATTTTCAAATCAAAGATAAACAATTTTCCGGGTCCTGATGTCCGGCAGGTTTTCAGTACCTTTGACGCCTCAATGAGACTGAGTTTAACCATATTACTATCGGCAGTAGTGTTGATCAGCTGCAACGGGCCAGCGCATCGGTCCGAGGATGATTTTTCGGATGATTTATCAAGACCTGAGATTATTTGGCCGGAAACACCCGGGATGATCAAGGCCGGGCATCATCCGGACAGTCTGTGTACACCATCCTCATTCATTGAAAGAGAGAAAAACCGGCCCCGGTCTGGTTCATTTTCCTCGCCGGAATCGGAGGAAATCGTGAAGCAAAGAGGTCCTGATACGTTGCTGATCAGGAAACTGAATCGTTTACGGGCGCTTCGGATCGAACCGGATCTGAACGAACCGTTAAGCCGGGATTACCTGTTCAGCCGGATTGAAAGCGACGGTTTCCCTTCGCTGATCGAACTCAGTCCTGAACGTTACTTTCAACTCCAGGTCGACAATGATCTTTTGGACAACACAGACCGTTTTTACACCAATGGTGTCCGTCTGGAATACATCTGTCCGGCGTTTAGCAGTTCGCCGGTAAACAAGCTGATGCTTCCTTACTGGAGACCGGGCACCAACTATTATGGTCTGGCGCTGGTTCAGAATATGTACACCTCGTCCAAAACCAAAGTCGGTGGCATCCTGTACGGCGACCGTCCTTATGCCGCGTATCTGTATCTTTCGTCATTTAAGATCACCAACGACCCGGTTCATCACCTCCGGCAAAGCAGTGAGATCCAATTGGGGATCCTCGGTCCGGCATCATTGGGAAGTACCATGCAGACCTGGTTTCATATGACCGTTCCGACGAACGATAAACCACTGGGGTGGGAGTATCAGATCGCCAATGATCTGTTGCTGAATTACCGGGTATCATACGATCTGGGGTTGATCTCTCATCCGTATGCCGAGCTTAATCTGACCGGAACAGCCATTGCGGGAACCGTTTACGACAAGATCAACGGCGGCCTCTGTTTCAGGACCGGCTTGCTGAATCCCTATTTTACCGAGTTGGGTTTCAGCAAGAAGCAGAAAAACCGGCGGGCCGGGATGAGGGATCTGCAGTGTTACTTTTATACCAAAGCATCAGGCACCCTGGTAGGATACGATGCCACCCTGCAGGGAGGGGTATTCAACCACGAGAGCGTATACACGATCCCGGCCGACAGTCTCTCGCGGCTTCAGTTCGAAGGTTCGGCAGGCTTTGTTTTCACTTATGGCGGTGCCAGGCTGGATGTGGAGCAACACGCTATCAGTCCTGAGTTCCATGGTGGCTGGTGGCACTTTTGGATGGGAATCGGGCTGGGCTTCAGTTTCTGAATTGTTCATAACTAATTCCATTCCTACCATTCTTTTGGAAGGTTTGATGTTTTACTTTTGAAACATGGAAGATCAAAATTATAAGTCAGCGGAGTCGCTGGGACAAGACAAAAGGCAACTATCTGAAGGACAAGGTCTAAGCAGAAAGAAACCCAGAAATCCCTCCCCCAACGAATCGTATTTTCAGTTCGGGAAAGTTCCTCCTCAGGCCATCGAGCTTGAAGAGGCGGTTCTCGGCGCGATGATGTTGGAAAAGGATGCGCTGACAGAGGTGATCGAGATCCTGAGTCCGCAAGTGTTTTACAAGGAATCGCACCGGGTGATCTTTTCTGCGATTCAACGCTTGTTTGCAGACACAGAACCAATTGACATACTTACTGTTACAGAAGCCCTGAAGAAAAGCGGTGAGCTTGAAATGGCGGGAGGTCCGTATTACATCACCATGTTGACCAACCGGGTAGCCTCAGCGGCCAACATCGAGTATCATGCTCATATCATCTTACAGAAATACATACAGCGGGAGTTGATCAAGATCTCTTCGGAAGTGATCAAGGATGCTTACGAAGACACGACCGATGTTTTCGACCTTCTCGACAAGGCAGAGAGCAACTTATTTCAGATCTCGGAAAGCAGTTTGCGGCGCACCTCCCGCACGATGCAAGCCCTGGTGAAAGAAGCCATTGAGGAGATTGCTGCCGGGCGTAAAAATGACGGGCATCTGAAGGGAGTGGGGACCGGGTTTAGTGAGTTGGACCGCATCACCGGCGGCTGGCAGAAATCCGATCTCATTATCATCGCTTCGCGTCCCGGTATGGGAAAGACCGCGTTGTCGCTGACCATGGCCCGGAATGCGGCTGTCGATTTTAAAAAACCCATCGCGGTATTTTCGCTGGAAATGTCCGCCGTGCAGCTGGTCACCAGGCTGATCTCCAGCGAAACCGGCATCAATGCCGAGAAGCTGAAGAAAGGGAACCTCAATGACATCGAGTGGCAGCATCTGAACAGCAAGATCACCACCCTGATCGATGCTCCGATTTTTATCGACGACACTCCGGCGTTGACGATTTTCGAGTTGCGTGCCAAGACCCGCCGGCTGAAAGCGCAGCACGACATTGATATGATCATCCTCGACTACCTGCAGTTGATGCAGGGAGGCGCCGAGCATAAAGGGAACCGTGAGCAGGAGATCAGCAGCATCTCCCGGTCGCTGAAAGCCCTGGCCAAGGAGCTCAACATCCCGATCATTGCTTTGTCACAGTTGAGCCGTGATGTGGAAAAAAGAGGGGGCACCAAAAAGCCGATCCTCTCCGACCTTCGTGAATCGGGTTCTATTGAGCAGGATGCCGACATGGTGCTTTTCATCTACCGGCCGGAGTATTACAAGATCGAGACGGACGAAAAGGGAGAATCCACCAACGGGACAGCTGAAATCAGCATTGCCAAGAACAGAAGCGGCGCCACAAAAGACATCAAGCTGCGGTTCATTGCCCAATATGCGAAGTTTGCCGACTATTCCGACGAATATGATCCCTCGGACACTATTTCACCCAATACCTCGTTTGATGGGCAGGTACGTACACGAAATGTGATGTCGAGGATGGATGAAATTGACCATGAAGATCCGACTTTCTAAATATATCAAGACCCCGTTACTTCTCCTTTTCCTGTTCATGACGTTGTTTTCGAAAGGAGCCTATCTGCTTATCCCGATGGACAACACGCAGCAGAATCACCTGAAAGCCTATGGCATCGCGTATTGGGTGTTGAAGCAGGATGTAGAAGTGAGTTGGTTACTCAATTACCGGGGCGGCAGTTTCATGTTCCCGTATACCCAACCCTTTGAAGAGGAGTGTTCCATCCGCGGGGTCAGTTTTCAGGTAATCTCCGACGGGCAATCGGCCGCGATCCTGGATGAGATCGCCGATCCGCAGGTCAACATGGAGAATATCAAGCTTCACAAGGCGCCGCGCATTGCCGTATATTCACCCAAAAACAAGCAGCCGTGGGATGATGCCGTAACCCTGGCGCTGACCTATTCGGAGATCCCGTATGATGTGGTGTATGACGAAGAGATTATTTCGGGAGTACTCCCGATGTATGACTGGTTACACCTGCATCATGAAGATTTCACCGGGCAGTACGGAAAGTTCTGGGCTTCCTTTAAAAACTATTCCTGGTACATTGATGATGTAAAAATCCAGGAAGACATGGCGGCGAAACTTGGTTTCAGCAAAGTTTCACAGATGAAACTGGCCGTCGCTCAGAAAATCAGGGATTTCGTGGCCGGGGGCGGTTATCTATTCTCCATGTGCTCGGCGCCGGACAGTTATGATGTGGCCCTGGCCGCCGCAGGCATCGACATCTGCGATGTCATGTTTGACGGCGATCCGCCGGATCCCAATGCGCAACAGAAACTGAATTACGACAATTGCTTCGCCTTCGAAAACTTCAAACTAAGTACCAATCCTTACGAATACGAAATCTCGTCCATCGACGTGACGGAAACGAGACCACGGTCGCTGACTCCGGCCACCGACTTCTTCACGCTGTTTGATTTTTCAGCAAAATGGGATCCCGTCCCCACCATGTTGAACCAGGATCATGAGACCATCATCAAAGGTTTTATGGGGCAGACCACGGCTTTCAACAAAAAATACGTCAAGTCGTCGGTGCTGATTTTAGGGGAGAATAAATCGCTGAATGAAGCGCGGTATATTCATGGAGACTTTGGGAATGGCACCTGGACCTTTTTAGGAGGCCATGACCCGGAAGACTACCAGCACATGGTCGGAGACCCTCCTACCGATCTCAACCTTTATCCCAATTCACCCGGATACCGGTTGATTCTGAATAACGTACTTTTCCCTGCCGCCAAAAAGCAAAAGAGGAAGACCTGAGTGTCAATGTTTGAGATAGGATGCTTTCATCCGCCATTGATAGGTAGTGGATCCGAAGTCGTAATAAACGCTGTCGTTGCATGATGTCAGGGCAGGAAAGCGGATATCGGAATTCATGATCTCAGCATCGGGCACAACCACCATGATCTTTCCCTGACGGGGCCAGGCGCACCGGGAGGTATACACCGGGAACGCCACCGGGGTCTTTACGTCCGCCGAGAAAGAATGGCCTTTTGAGGAAATGCCTTCTGTCGTCCCCGTGAGCATGATCAGTGACTGAAGCGGATATCCCGGCGCCGAGACAGGGACGCGGTATTCCAACCGGCTGCTGAACCGGATGACACCCGTGGTATCTTTATGAACGATCCCTTCCTTCACCGTATTGACGAACAGCAGGGAATCGTTTGTCATGCCGGCATTCACCAAACTGTCGTCGCCGGTAACGCTCATTCCGTCTTCTGCATAATCAACGAAGGTGATGCTGATCGTCGTCCCGGTTGTATAAAAGTCACCGGAGAGGGTCATATCGACCCTGCCATACCTGAGGACGCTATCCGGGCCTGTTTCATTCAGGAAATAGAAACAATAGGTATTGGTTTGCGGGTTCAAGAGAACGCTGGCCCCATCGAACGAAGAATGGTAAGATTGTTGAAGCTCCTCATCATGGATGGCCCGTACCAGCATTCTGAAAGCGAAGGCGACCGGACGCTGGGCGATGATGAGGTCGTTGGCGGTATTCAGGTTCGGGTTCAGGTCAATGGATTCATTCTTCCGGCATGACATGAGGCATATCGTCGCGATGGCTATTACAGCCATGATACTTTTGCCCGGTAACTTACTTAACCCTGTCATACACGAGGTATGTATATTTAAATCCGACCCGTGGATCCGGGGGGCCTTCTGTGGAAGACACCAGGTCCCATTCCAGGGGATTCAGTTCCGGGAAGAAGACATCGCCTTGGAACTCCTGATGGACAACAGTAAGATAAAGCCGGTCGCAAACAGGCAGAAACTGACGGTATATGGAGGCGCCGCCCATGACGAATGTTTCCTCGTCGGGGTTACACAGGGCGACAGCTTCGGGAATGGATCCGGCTACCTCAGCGCCATCAATCCGGTCTCCGGGGATATCGGAGATCACGATGTTGCGGCGGTTTGGCAGCGGGCGTTTGGGAAGGGATTCCCATGTTTTTTTACCCATGATCACGGGGTGACCCGAGGTGATCTTTTTAAACCGGATGAGGTCGTCGGGGATATGCCAGAGAAGCTGGTTGTTTTTCCCGATGGCGTTATTTTTTGCTATGGCTACGATGATGGAAATCATGGGATCTGTTTAAACGGCAATTATTCCTTTGATATGGGGATGCGACTGATAACCTGTCAGTTCAAAATCCTCATACCGGAAATCGAAGATACTCTTTATTTCCGGATTAATTTTCATGACAGGAAGCGGAAACGGAGTCCGGCTGAGTTGAAGTTTGACCTGGTCAATATGATTCAGGTAGATATGGGCATCGCCGAGGGTATGGATGAATTCCCCGGGTTTGAGGCCGGTTACCTGAGCCATCATGAGTGTGAGGAGTGAGTAAGAAGCGATATTGAACGGCACGCCGAGAAAGATGTCGCAGCTACGTTGGTACATCTGGCAGGATAGTTCTCCATTAGCCACGTAGAACTGGAAAAGGAGATGGCAGGGTGGCAGCGCCATATCATCGAGTTGGGAGACATTCCAGGCGCTGACGATATGGCGGCGTGAATCCGGATCTTTGCGGATGGACTCCACCACCTGACTGATCTGGTCGATGTGGGTTCCGTCGTTCTTGGGCCAGTGTCGCCACTGGTATCCATACACCGGTCCCAATTCGCCATTTTCATCGGCCCATTCGTCCCAGATGCTCACTTTATGATCATGCAGGTATTGGATATTGGTTTCACCCCGAAGGAACCACAGCAATTCATGGAAAATAGAGCGCAGATGCAGTTTTTTGGTGGTGAGGACAGGAAATGTTTCCCGGAGGTCGAATCTCATCTGGTAGCCAAACACGCTGATGGTGCCTGTTCCTGTCCGGTCTTCCTTGCGGACTCCGTTCCTGAGCACATGATCAAGCAGGTCGAGGTATTGCTTCATAGTTGAATGTGTCGTTTTTTAAACTCGTCCCTGATCTGAGAAGCCTTTTCATAATCTTCGCCTTCGAGGGCCAGCCGGAGCATCTCCCGGAGTTCTGTTTCCGAAAAGTCTGACAGGTCGTCGGAAGAGGTGGGTGCCGGTTCGGTCCCGGCGTTTTCGGTGGAGGCATCTGTTTCTTCATCGACGGTGACGCCGGCCACGCGGAGGATACTTTCGTAGGTGTATACGGGGCAATTAAATCTCAGGGCCAGGGCGATGGCATCGGAAGTACGGGAATCGATTTCCTGTTCATTTTCTTCCTGACGGCAAACGAGTTTCGCGAAGAAAACGCCGTCCTGAAATTTGTTGATCACCACTTCTGTCAAGCGGATATTAAAAGATCCCGCGAACGACCGAAAAAGATCATGTGTCAGGGGACGGGGTGTTTTGATCTTTTCCAGTTCGATAGCGATAGCCTGGGCTTCAAAACTCCCGATAATAATGGGCAGTCGCCGGCGTCCGTTCCATTCTTCCAGGATCAGAGCATAGGCGCCACTTTGCGATTGGCTGTATTTCATCCCGATGATCTCAAGGCGGATCTTTTCCATGCGGTTATCCTGATTTCTTATAGCAAACCTACGGCAAATTTACCGATCAGACAAATAGTGTGGAAAAATTCCGAACATGGTGTTTATTTGTTCTTAATTTTGCAATAACAACAATATAAAACCACCATTTATGACCATGAAAAAACTAATCACTCTGATGGCAGCATTTTTTTTGCCATTCATGACTTTCGCGAGTGAAGCCGATCTGAAAATCCCCGAGCTGGGTGCTTCTCAAAACAACTTATTGTTGTTCGGATTTGCTATTTGTTTATTGGGTCTTCTCTTTGGTTACTACCAGTACCGAAAGGTAAAAAAATTGCGTGCGCATCGCTCCATGCTCGACGTAGCAAAAGTGATTTTTGAAACATGCAAAACCTATCTTATCCAGCAAGGGAAATTCCTGCTGATTCTCTTTTTGATTATTGGCCTTTGTATTGCCTTTTACTTCGGATATCTCCAGGAGAATTCCTTTGGAGGTGTTGTCCTGATCCTTGGATGGACCGTGATCGGTATTCTGGGGTCTTATGGTGTTGCCTGGTTTGGGATCAGGATGAACACCCTTGCCAACAGCAGAATGGCGTTCTCATCCCTTGAGAACAAACCGCTGAAACTTTTAAACATCCCGCTGAATGCGGGCATGAGCATCGGTGTGATGCTTGTCTGTGTAGAGCTGATCATGATGCTCATCATCCTTTTGTTTGTTCCCCGTGAGTTTGCCGGCGCCAGTTTCGTCGGTTTTGCCATCGGCGAATCACTGGGTGCGAGCGCCCTTCGTATTGCAGGCGGGATCTTCACCAAGATTGCAGATATCGGAAGCGACCTCATGAAAGTGGTCTTCAAGATCAAGGAAGATGACCCGCGTAACCCCGGCGTTATTGCCGATTGTACCGGTGACAATGCCGGCGACAGCGTTGGTCCTACCGCCGACGGTTTTGAGACCTATGGCGTTACCGGAGTGGCTTTGATCAGTTTTATTGTCCTGGCGGTAGGTTTTATCCCGGGTATGGACGAACCAACCCGGCTGATGTACCAGACGACGCTGCTGACGTGGGTTTTCGTGATGCGTATCCTGGGTGTCATTGCCTCCATCGGCGCTTTTTACATCAACCGTTGGCTGAGTAACATCCTGTATGCTAAAAAACCGAACCTGGATTTCGAACAGCCGCTGACCCATCTGGTATGGATCACTTCCCTCCTCTCCATTGCCGCCACTTTTATTGCGAGTTACTGGCAACTTGGGCATCTGCCCAATCAACTCTGGCTCACCCTTTCGATCATCATCAGTTGCGGAACGTTGGGTGCTGCCCTGATCCCGGAATTCACCAAGATCTTCACCAGTCCCAAATCACAACATGTGTCGGAAGTGGTAACCGCTTCACGGGAAGGCGGAGCCTCGCTGAACATCCTCTCGGGTTTTGTGGGAGGCAACTTCAGCGCCTTCTGGGAAGGTGCTGTATTCCTGGTTTTGATGTTCATCGCCTATTTTGCCAGCCAGTTCGGTCTGGATTCGATCATGATCTATCCGTCTATCTTCGCTTTCGGGCTGGTTGCTTTCGGGTTCCTGGGTATGGGGCCGGTGACCATTGCGGTCGACAGCTACGGGCCGGTGACGGACAACGCGCAATCGGTATATGAGCTCTCGCTGATCGAAGACGACATGGATGGAGTATCAAAAGAAATAGAAAAAGACTTCGGTTTCAAGCCCCAGTTCGACCGGGCAAAATACCTGTTGGAAGCCAATGACGGTGCCGGCAATACTTTTAAAGCCACGGCAAAACCCGTTCTTATCGGGACGGCTGTTGTGGGCGCCACCACGATGATCTTCTCCCTGATTTTGGTCATCAGGAACCGTTTCGGCATCGAACCGGCACAAATCCTGAACATCCTGAATCCTTACACCATCCTCGGGTTCCTCGCCGGAGGCGCTGTTATATACTGGTTTACAGGTGCTTCGATACAGGCCGTTTCTTCCGGCGCATACCGTGCCGTTTCGTATATCAAAAGTCACATACATCTTGACGAGAATGCCGAGAAAAAAGCATCCGCGGAAAACTCGAAGGAAGTGGTGAAGATCTGTACGCAATATGCGCAAACGGGTATGTTCAACATCTTTGTCGGTATATTTTCATTTGCCATTGGCATTGCTTTCCTCTCGGGATACCGGAATGAAGGTGCGGCCGATGCATCGATAAAGTTTGGCGCCGCCTCGTTCTTTGTTTCGTACCTGATCTCAATTGCTTTCTTCGGATTATTCCAGGCCATATTCATGGCCAATGCCGGAGGAGCCTGGGATAACGCAAAAAAAGTGGTGGAAGTGGATCTGAAGGAAAAGGGAACGCCGCTGCATGACGCGACCGTCGTTGGCGACACGGTTGGTGATCCTTTTAAAGACACCTCTTCGGTAGCCCTGAACCCGATCATCAAATTTACTACCCTGTTCGGGATGCTGGCCATGGAAATTGCCATTTCGGAGAACTTTTTCTCTGTCGCCCCCATCATTGGGATCGTTTTCATCGTCCTTGCCCTGTATTTCGTATACCGGTCTTTCTATAAAATGAGGATCCGGAAATAATCAGTGTTCACATTAAATAACAAAAAAGACCGCCTCACCGCGGTCTTTTTTGTTATTTTCAGGCAACCATTCCCGTTTTTGGTGTTATCAGGAACAAGAACTGTTTTGATGAGGGAACAAAGTTTACTCTGTAAGGTCGTTAAAAAAGATCCCGAAGCTCTGAAAAAGTTGTATGATGACTATGCACCAAAGTTGTTCAGCTTATGTATGAGGTATATGGGAAACCGTGCAGATGCGGAAGATGTCCTTCACGACGGATTTATCAAGATCCTGGAAAACCTGCCTGGTTTCCGCATGGGGCCTGCCTGCAACCTGGAGGGGTGGATGAAAAAGATCATGGTGAACACCGCTTTAAACAATTTACGTCAGCGGGCCAAAGAAGAGAAACTAATCAGTTTTGATAAGGCAGAGGGAAAAATGGATGTCCATGATGAAGAGTTTTCCGAAGAAGATGCATTTCCTGTCATACCTGAAAAGGAAGTAATCCTGGAAATGATCGGGAACCTTCCTGCCGGGTACCGGACTGTTTTCAACCTGTATGTCTTTGAAGAATATTCTCATCGGGAAATCGCCGTGATGCTGGGTTGTTCGGAAGGGACCTCCAAATCACAATTATCCAAAGCGCGGGTCATGCTACGGCATAGCCTGACAAGTGTATTTGAAAAAGAAAAAAGATATTAATATGAATAAAGACGTTCATCCCATAGATACCTATTTCAGGGAAGCGCTGAAAGACCATCAGGTTGAACCACCCGGTTCAGGGAGGGAGGCATTTCTCCACGAAGCCGGGAAGCTACACCGGGCTGAAAAAAAACGAATCATCTGGCTTTGGGGGCTGTCTGTCTTTGTCATCCTTCTTTCGGCAGGAATCCTGTTTTTCTTTCGGGGACATCACCAACCACCTGCCGGTGAGAGACCGTCCATCACTGAACCGGCATCAACAAAAGCAGGAAAAATCCTTTCTACGGTTCCTGTCCCTAAAGAGACATCCGGGACCGCGGTTCATCAGGCTTCCGGGTCGTCGGTACCTTGTCAGCCCGTTCATCGGTCGACGACCTGTGCTCCTTTCGTGACCCCTTCCGGTCATGATACCAATGCTGCTTCCGAAGAAAAACCAGCAGCAACATCAGAAATTTCCGAGATATCAGTGCCGGCTTCCTCCCGGTCTTTCATTTCTCCGTCGATTACGATTCCTTTCAACTATTTTCCCTTAACCAAATCTACTCTAAAAATTATCTCAGAAAAAGTCGCCCCGGAAAAAGAAGAAAAGAAAGTTATCCGCCGAAATGAATCAGGGTATCATGCAGGATTATATTTCTTACCGGAGATGATGTTCAACACTCTTGAAAAGGAGAAATTTGCCTGGAATCTTGGCGCCGAAGGCAGTTTTTATTTCAAAGAATTTTCCATCACCACCGGAGTGGGGTTATCGCTGACAAAAGGCACCCGGGAGCTCATCGTGAAATACAATGATTATCTCGGGAGCTACTCCAATCTTGACTCCATGTCATTTGAATGGAATGAAAATCACACCCAGGTGATACCGACCTATTACATGACCGATAAGGATGTATGGGACAGCCTGATGAAGCTGGATTATCCAAAGGTCATTAAAAGGTACATTTATCTGCAGGTACCGTTGATGCTGGGGTATGACTTTTGGAAGAACGAAAAGTGTTCTTTTGGATTGAGGGTTGGTCCTGTGCTTTCTGTCATGATAGACTCAAAACGATTGAGCGCCGATTATGATCCCGGCAAGAACCGCATTATTGGCATCAACAATATCACGCCAGACCGTATTAATCTGAATTGGCAGATAGCCGGAGGAATAAATTTCTCTTACCTCCTGGATAACCGGTGGAGTCTTGATCTGGAGCCTGAAGCCAAATACTATTTTAACTCGGTTTATGAAAAATCCGAGATCAGTAAAAAGCCATGGTCGGTCGGACTCAAGGCAGTCATCAAATTAAACATAAAAAAATAAAAAGGGAGGCAACCCTTTTAAACAGTGGTGTTAGTACAGTTAGGAACACGTGTACACCGCACCAATAATTATCATTAAAACCAACCGATATGAAAAAGATCATCTTTATAATTTGTTTCATGGCGCTGATGGTGCCAGGAATGGCCCAGTATACGGCCATCATCTCAGGGGTTGTCACAGATTCCGCCACAGGGAATCCCATTGCCGGGAAGGATGTGTCGATCTTAACCGATTCCTCCTCCGGGTTTTTCTATTACAAGGTGGCGCCAACCAATACCAACGGATATTATGTCGATTCCATCTGGCTGCCTTTTCCGTGGCACCAGACTTTTACTGTCAGTGTATTAGATTGTCACGGGATATTGCATCATGACACCTGCAGCGCTACCATGAACAATCCTTCTAAAGTCATCAACTTCTCGATCTGCCAGAGCGACACCTCTTTCTGTGATGCCGAGTTCACGTACAATGCTGACAGTCTGACCCCTCAGACCATTTACTTCACTGACCAGTCTTCCGGGAATATTGCTCAATGGAGTTGGGATTTCGGAGACGGGACCCCTCCTGTAGTGATCACCTACCCGAACAACCCTGACGTTATTCATACCTATGTCGGGGCGAATCTCTCTTACATCGTCTGCCTGACTGTTCATGGCAACGACACTACCTGTGATGACGTCCAATGCTCCCCTGTATATATAGGAGGAGGAAACGGCTGCAATGCAGGCTTTACTTTTACTCCTGATTCGACAGTATTTCCTACGGCGATCCAGTTCACAGATACCTCTTCCGGGAATATAGCTCTATGGAGTTGGGATTTCGGTGACGGTACCACGGCAGTGATCACCTACCCGAACAACCCTGACGTTATTCATACCTATGCCGTGGCAAATCTCACATACGACGTCTGCCTGACTGTTCAGGGCAACGACAGTAGTTGTTATGACATCCAATGTTCTCCTGTATATGTGGGAGGAGGAACCGGATGCGATGCAGACTTTACTTTTACTCCTGATTCGGCAGTATATCTTACGATGATCCAGTTCACAGATATCTCTTCCGGGAATATCATCGGTTGGTCGTGGAATTTTGATGATCCTGCTTCCGGGATTAATAATTTCTCCTCCTCTCAGAATCCCGTTCATGCTTTCTCAGCCCCCGGGACATATAATGTCTGCCTGACGGTTCATGGCAACGACAGCACCTGTTATGACATCCAATGTTCCCCTGTATATGTAAAAGGAGAAAGTGGATGCGATCCAGGCTTTACTTTTACTCCTGATTCGGCAGTATATCTTACGGTGGTTCAGTTCACAGATCTCTCTTCCGGGAATATTATCGGTTGGTCCTGGAATTTTGATGATCCTGCTTCCGGGTTCACTAACTTCTCCTCTCTTCAGAATCCCGCTCATGTTTTTTCGGCCCCCGGGATATATGATGTCTGCCTGACCATCCAATGCGACAGCATATTGAGCACCTGGTGTACGCCGGTTACTGTGCTTGATTCATCCTCGTTTCATTATGTATATGGACAGGTGTTTGCCGGAAATTTCCCTCTTGTTTCAGGGTTGGCATTGATCTGCTCACTGGATACGACCGGTAGTTTCAATCCATACATTGATATGAGTATTATTGACACCAACGGGGTTTATTACTTCACGATGGTTCCGGATGGAAATTATTACATCCTTGCTATTCCATTCGATTCAAACAGCTACCTGCCTACCTATTACGGAGATGTTATCAATTGGCAAGATGCCATTTTGATTCAACTTGGCGACCCTTCCAACCCCTATAATATCCATCTTGTACAAGCAGGAGATCTGAGTGCCGGTCCCGGATCAATTTCCGGACAAATAGCTTCCGGGTCGCTGCGAACCAGTATGACCGATAAAATTGTCATGTTCCTGAAAGACGGGGACGGAACTACTGTTTCGTTCAATCAGGTATCTTCTTCCGGCAGTTTCGGGTTCCCGTCACTGCAATACGGCGAATATTACCTGTATCCGGAATTGGCCGGATGTACGGGAGATCTGATCATGATTGAACTGACAGCCCAAAGCCCGACAGCCAACGTTAACCTGACATTCACAGGAAGCAGTATCCTCGGGACAGAAGAACAGGATCCACCAACGATAACAGGCATCAGCAACCTTTATCCAAACCCTGCAGATATGGAAGCCTTCTTAGACGTGACGGTTAATAAAACTACCGGATTGCGTTTGGGGTTGTACAATCTTTCAGGACGGTGTGTCAAGGATATCTTTTTCAAGGTCACTCCCGGGACAAACCGGCTCACGATCCCTGTTGATCAACTCTTCCCTGGATTATATACACTCCGGATCATTTCCGATCAGGGATTATCGGAAACCCGGAAATTGATGATCAGCAAATAATATAAAAGAAAGGATCTTCCGGAGAATTGAATTATTGAAAGAAAAAGGCTGTCCCAAAAAGCAGGGACAGCCTTTTTTTCGTGTACTATTTCCCGGCGGGCATTATCTGCAGGGCCCATATTTTACCGGATCGTTTTTGATTTCTCCTTCAAACTCGTAATTTTGCAGAAATATAAACTGTTATTTATTTCACAATACCATGATCACAAACAATTTTGCTTACAGACATAACGGACCTAACGGTGCCGAGGTCAACAAGATGTTGGAAAAGATCGGTGTAAAATCGCTTGATCAACTTATTGACGAAACGGTTCCGTCCAGTATCCGGATGAAAGAACCCCTTCCCTTACCAACGGGCATAAATGAATTTCAATTTCTCACGCATCTGAAGGAATTGGCATCGAGGAACAAACTCTACAAAACCTTTATCGGCACAGGGTATTACAACACGATCACACCTGCCGTCATCCTGCGTAACATTCTTGAGAACCCGGGTTGGTATACCGGATATACGCCATACCAGGCTGAAATTTCGCAGGGGCGTTTGGAAGCCTTGTTGAACTTCCAGACAGTGATCAGTGATCTCACGGGGATGCCCATTGCCAATGCTTCGTTACTGGATGAAGGCACGGCAGCCGCAGAAGCGATGATCATGCTTTTCAACTCACGCAGCCGTGATGCGGTAAAAAGAGGCGCCTGTCAGATCTTCGTTGCTGATGATCTGTTCCCTCAGAGTCTTGAAGTGATCAAAACCAGGTCAAAACCGCTGGGGATTGAAGTAGTGACAGGGAAACCTGATGTATTTACCTTCACCGATAATGTTTTTGGAGCGATCATTCAATACCCCGACCAGTTTGGATCGGTAAAAGATTACCGTCAGTTTGTCGAAAAGGCCCATGAGCATAAGCTGATGGTTGCCGTAGCAGCTGATATCATGAGCCTGTTGATGCTGACTCCTCCGGGTGAATGGGGAGCCGATGTCGTGTTTGGTTCGACGCAACGGCTGGGTATCCCGATGGGATATGGCGGCCCTCATGCAGCCTTCTTTGCCACCCGTGATGAATTCAAACGTCAGATGCCGGGCAGGATCATAGGGATTTCCGTTGACGCTAACGGGAACCGTGCCCTCCGCATGGCGCTCCAGACCCGTGAACAGCATATCAAACGTGAACGGGCCACCTCCAACATCTGTACCTCTCAGGTGCTGCTGGCCATCATGGCAGGCATGTACGCCGTTTATCATGGCCCATGCGGACTGAAAAAGATCGCCCGTCACATCAACATCCTCGCCGGCGTGTTGGCGCAGGAAGTTCAGAAATACGGTTACAAACAACTCAATCAATATTTCTTCGACACGGTGCAAATCGAAATCCCCGACAGCACCAACATCACTGCCATCAGGCAGTCGATGCTCGAAAACAAGATCAACCTGCGTTATATCGACGACACCCATATCGGCATCAGTGTTGATGAAGTAACCAGCGTAGCCGACATCAACCTGATCCTCTATCTGTTGGCAAAAGCAGCAGGGAAACCGTTCACGGAATTTATCTGTGAGAAGGAAAAATGCGAAAAGGTCAGCACCTTCCCGGGCGAGTTGGGAAGAAAATCATCGTATTTGGAACACCCGGTATTCAACACCTATCACTCCGAAACGGAGATGATGAGGTACATGAAGAAACTCGAGATCAAGGATCTCTGTCTGAACAGATCGATGATCCCGCTGGGTTCCTGCACCATGAAGCTCAATGCTGCCGCTGAACTGTTTTCTTTAAGCTGGCCCGAATTCGGGAACCTGCATCCGTTCATCCCGAAGGACCAGGCCGGTGGCTACCAGTTCCTGATCAGCGCTTTGGAAAAGCAACTGGCCATTATCACCGGTTTCGATGCGGTAACTTTTATGCCTAACAGCGGTGCTGCAGGCGAATACACCGGTTTGATGATCATCCGCGAATACCATATCAGCCGCGGAGAAGGACACCGGAAAGTCTGCCTCATCCCCTCTTCTGCTCACGGCACCAACCCTGCTTCTGCAGCCATGGCCGGAATGAAGATCGTGATCGTGAACTGCGATTCCAAAGGAAATATCGATGTCAACGACCTCCGCGAGAAAGCCGTTCAGAACAAAGACAACCTGGCTGCTCTCATGATCACCTATCCTTCCACCCACGGGGTATTTGAAGAAGAGATCCTGGAGATCATGCACATCATTCACGAAAACGGCGGACAAGTTTACATGGATGGCGCCAACATGAATGCCCAGGTTGGTTTAACCAGCCCGGGGACCATCGGAGCGGACCTCTGCCACCTGAATCTCCACAAGACCTTTGCTATCCCTCACGGCGGTGGCGGTCCTGGCGTCGGTCCTATCTGTACCTCCAAACACCTGACCCCGTTCCTTCCGAAACATATCATGGTAGAGACCGGCGGCGACAAAGGCATCACGGCTGTTTCATCCGCGCCTTACGGAAGCGCCCTGGTTCTTCCCATCTCGTATGCTTACATTCTGATGATGGGCGGCGAAGGACTTACCGAAGCCACCAAGATGGCCATCCTGAACGCTAACTACATCAAGTCGTGCCTGGAACCCTATTATCCCATTCTGTATACCGGCAAAAACGGCCGTTGTGCGCATGAGATGATCCTCGACTGCAATGGCATTGACAAAATCACGGGCATGGGCGCCATCGATATTGCCAAACGGTTGATGGACTATGGATTCCATGCGCCGACCGTGGCCTTCCCTGTTCACGGTACGCTGATGGTCGAACCTACGGAAAGCGAACCCTTCTCCGAAATGAATCGTTTCGTGGATGCCATGATCTCCATCAAGGCAGAAGTTGACGAAGTGGCTGAAGGCAAAGCTGACAAGAAGGACAATGTGATCATGAATGCCCCGCACACGGCATTAATGGTCGCCTCCGACGACTGGAAGTTCCCGTATTCGAGAATGAAAGCCGCCTTCCCCATGCCGTGGTCTGCAGATGACAAGTACTGGCCGACCGTGACCCGGATTGACGACGCTTACGGAGACCGGAACCTCGTTTGCAAGTGCCAGTAACAAAAGCTGCGCGAGAGATAACTCGTCGCATACATTCCCGGTATACTGCTTTTTGACAAGGCCGGGAAATGATCCAAAAAAAAACGTCCCATGTAATCATTTACGTGGGACGTTTTTGTAAGATCAGCAAATACTACATGCACTCTTTGATCTTATTCCAGGTAGCTTCGATATCGTGATCGAGGCCGACGGAGAAACGTACGAGTCCTTCCGACATACCCATTTTCCGCTGGATATCTTCGGGGACTTCTGATGAGGTACTCTTTCCGGAGTTGCTGAAGAGCGTTTTGAAATATCCGAGGCTGACAGCCAGATAACCGACTCCTGCCCGTTCCATCTTTTCCATCCATGCGGCTGCTTTTTCCGCAGTCACCATGTCGATATCGACCATTCCTCCGAAACCGAAGTCAGGATTCATCATCTTCTTCATGAGTTCATGTTGCGGATGTTCCGGCAAGCCGGGATAAACCGTTCTCAATCCTGTTTCTTTAAACCTTTCGGCCAGGTACATTGCATTTTTACTGTGTTGTTGCATTCTGATATGCAGGGTATGCATATTCTTCAGGATGGAAGATGAACGGAGAGGATCCAGAACGGGTCCGAGGAGCATCGATGTGCCATCGTTCACGTCAATCAGCGCGTTGATGTACTCGAGTGATCCGCAGATAGCGCCGGCCACGCAGTCGTTTTTCCCATTGATGAACTTGGTCATGCTGTATACCGTGATATCAGCTCCAAGTTGCGACGGGGTGAAAATCATCGGGGTGAAGGTGTTGTCAACCATCAATTTGGCACCGTGATTCCTGGCAATCTTCGAGAGAGACGGAATATCGGAAATCTGAAGAAGCGGGTTCGTCATGGTTTCGGTATAGATCACCTTTGTATTCGGACGAATAGCTGCCTCAACTGCCTTAAGATCAGTGATATCGACAAAAGTAACCTCGATATTGAACTTTTTCAGGTAATTGCTGAAGAATGCAAAAGTTCCGCCGTAAATGGTCATACAGCTTACGATGTGGTCGCCGGCGTTGACGATTTGCAGAATGGCATTGGTAATGGCAGCCATTCCCGAACCTGTCACCCATGCTGCTTCTGTGCCTTCCATGGCAGCCAGTGCATCGGCCAGGTATTTGTTGCTGGGGTTCCAGTGACGGGAATATAAAAAACAACCCTCAGCCTCTCCGTGAAAGGTTTCAAGCATTGTCTTTGCCTGCATAAAAGTGAAGGTAGCTGAGTCCGTGACAGAGGGATTTACGTCACCAAACTCACCAAATTGTTGAAGATCGAAGATCTTTCCTGATGGATCGCGTTTCATTGCTAAGATTTTAATGTTTTGTCTTGCAAAGATACTAATAAGCAGGGAAATATTTCCGGGCATACGATTCATGCCCAGGCAATGAGGGTGGCTGGTAAAGATCCCTGTTTAAGTTATCAGGGCAGATAATTCTGCAAAATTGTTTCCAGATCCCGGTATTCCTCCGCCACCGGGAACCGGGGGTAGTCGGCTACGACATTCGATGGCGGACGGAAGAGGATGCCTGCATCGGCTTGTTTCAGCATCGAAATATCATTGTAGGAGTCTCCCATCGCGATGACCTGGTAATTCAGGCTTTGAAGGGCCTCCACGGTTTTTCGTTTCGGATCAGCCTGCCGAAGCCTGTAATCGATGATTCTTCCGGTATCGTCCGTCACCAAGGTATGACAAAAAAGTGTCGGACGGCCCAACTGCTTCATCATCGGATCGGCAAACTGGATGAACGTATCGGAGACGATAATGAGCTGAGTGCGTTCCTTCACCCACTGTATGAAGTCCAAAGCTCCCGGCAACGGCCGGATCCGGGCAATGACCTCCTGAATATCCCGCAGTTTCAGTCCATGTTCGTCCAATATCTTCATGCGGTAATGCATCAGTTTGTCGTAGTCAGGCTCATCGCGGGTAGTGCGGCGGAGTTCGGGGATGCCTGTTTTTTCAGCGACGTTGATCCATACTTCCGGAACAAAAACGCCTTCAAGGTCGGAACAAAGAATGTACATAACGGATTTTTGGGTAAGAAAATTTATATTTTATTGTTATTCTGATATTTACAAAACAAAACGATGTTCCCGGATCATCATGTCTTTGGAAAACCGGTATGAAGGTAGGTCCTGAACGAGCTGTAATCGTTGCCGATCCTAACCACGTGTTCCGGGAGTGTGTCAATACCTTGCAGGCTGGCAGGGAGTTCGGGATCGATACCGGTGATCTTGCGGATCTCCTCCGGGAACTTGGCCGGGTGGGCTGTCTCGAGGGAGATACAGAGTTGTCCGGGCGTGTCATCCTCCGGGAACTGATTCAGGTAGTTCTTCAGTCCGGCCCAGCCGACGGCGCCATGAGGTTCCAGCAGGATCTGGTGATCCTTCCAGGCATCAGCTATGGTACGACGTGTTTCATCATCATCGACAGATATCGCAAAAAGGTCTTCCCGCATCTGTTCCATATCGGCATCGCGGACCATGACACCGGTTTCGTCCATCACCCCGCCATACAAAGCCACAAGGCGGGCCAGGTTACTGGGGTGTCCTACGTTCATGGCGCTGGAGATGCAGTTCCGGGAGGGCACCACCTTTTGGTATATACCGGAGTAGAGATACCTGGGAAACTCGTCATTTCCGTTCGTCGCGATGACGAACTTCTTCACGGGCAGTCCCATCTTCATGGCCATAACGCCACCCATCATATCTCCGAAATTGCCGGAGGGAATGGAATAAATAGCTTTTTCGCCATCAGAAGCCAACTGAGCATACGCATAGAAATAATAGACGATCTGGGGAAGCAATCGACCGATGTTGATCGAATTGGCCGAGGACAGGGGCAGATGGTCCAGACCGGGGTCGGCGAAAGCCTTTTTCACCAGTGATTGGCATTCATCGAATTTCGCATCCAAAGCCAGGGACCTGATGTTGTTTCCGAGGGTGGTCATCTGTTTTCGCTGACGTGCCGTGACCTCATTTTCCGGGAACAGGACGACGACGTCGATATTATCGAGTCCAAAGAAGGCATTAGACACAGCACTTCCCGTATCTCCCGAGGTAGCCGTAAGGATGAGCAGGCGGTTATGTTCCTGTTTGAGGGAATACTGCATCAGCCGGCCCATCATCCGGGCGGCGAAATCCTTGAATGAAGCCGTCGGCCCGCGATCGAGTCTCATGATATATTTCCGGCCCATCACCTTTTCCAGGGGCACCTCAAAATCGTAACAATCCCGGGTGATCTCCAGCAGATCCTGTTCGGGCATCTCTCCTTCCAAGAACCGCCGGGTGACATCCCAGGCGATCTTGTAATAAGGTTTTCCGGCGTACGCCAGGATCTCATTTGATGGGATGACGGGTATATGTTCCGGCATATAGAGACCCAGGTCAGGCGCCTGTCCTTTGAGCAACGCCTGACGGAAAACAACCTTCTCGGCATGAAGGTTGGTGGAATAATAAAGCAAGGGTTTGATCATCTCTTTCATGGTTTTCTGAGTGTAGCAGATGAAGCTCCTCCGGCGGAGTATTCGGGTGAGGTGACGAACACTTTTTTGCCATCAAGAACCGCCAGCGCCTGGTCCAGGTCTTTGATGATATCATGAGGATGTTCGGCGCCGACGCAGAGGCGTATCAGGTTAGCAGGGATACCGGCCAGTTTCCGACCCTTTTCTCCCTGTTGAGAGTGCGTAGAGATAGCAGGGATGGTGGCCACGGATTTAATCCTTCCGAGGTCGGTAGCTCGCCAGATGCGGGTAAAGGCATCGAAGACGCGCCGGGTATTTGACTCATCGCCGTTGATGGTGAACGACATCAGGTGGCCATACCGGTTCACGGGCTGTTTGTACACTTCGTCGTATTCAGCATCAGCCAGGAAGAGGTATTTGGAAGCCAGGGGGTGTAATGGGTGATCTTTCAGTCCGAGATAATGGACCTGCTGCACGTGCGGGTGTTCGGTGAGGAACTGCGCCACCTGCATGGTGTTCCGGCTCATGACATCCATGCGCATCCTGAGGGTGCGGATGTCGTTCAGGGCCAATACCGCATTCATGGGAAAGATATTGGGGCCGTTATCGCGGTTAGGAAGCAATTTTAACCAGGTTGCGAAATCAGCTTTCATCTCCGGGCATCCGGTGCGGGAAGTGATATTTTTCCGGGAGATCACCGCCCCGGCGATACCAAAGCCTCCTGCCATCAATGATTTAGTAACTGACTGTACAACGATATCTGCTCCGTGTCCCAGGGGTCTCAACAAGGCCGGTGTTGCCACGGTGGAGTCGACGATCAGCGGGAGTTCGTATTTATGAGCTATGGCGGCCACTCCGGCAATATCGAAGAACGCCTGTGACGGGTTGCTGGGCAGTTCGCCGTATAAAAAACGGGTGTTTTCGTCAATGAGTGACTCCCATTCCGACAGGTCTTCGAGATGGATCACTTTCCGCCATTCGATATTCCGGTCGGTATGTTTGCGAACATCAAACTGCTGATAGGTACCTCCATAGATCTGGGTTGAGGCCACAAAGTTCAGCGGAGCTGAAGGCCGGGCAGGATCAACGATCAGAAACGGGTCAATGGCGCTTTGAATGGCTGACATGCCGGATGAGGTAGCAATACAGGATGTCTCGAGACCGGTTCCGTAGCCTTCCAGAAGAGCCAGTACCCCTTCGAGATAGTACATGGAGGGATTGGCGATGCGGGAATAGCACCAGGTGGGTATCTCGTATCCCAGGGCAGCTTCCATCTCATCGGCATCACGGTAGGCCTGCGAGGTGGACATGTACACCGGTTCGATGATGGAACCCTGGTTGAAATCCAGTGCTTCCTGCATGGAATAGATTCCGTGTACGGCGATCGTATCAAAACGGCATTGCATCATTTCGCGACGGTAACGCTGCTGCCAGTGCATTGCACGACGTGCGGCTTCGATGTACTGATTTTTCCCCGTAGTCCCCATATTTTGAATGATTTAGTTCTTGCCGGATAAAAATAATGATATTTATCTCCTTAATCAATTTCCAACACCATTCTTTTTCTAAAGAAAAAAAAACGAATGCTTCTTCAGGTAGAATTTCGGATACCGCCTACCGTACCAGACAAAGTGCCTGATTTATCTTTTGCTTCTTATCTTTGCAGAATGTACTTTAACGGATCCGAAAATTGAAAAAAGTTACCGGCATCTTCTTTTTAGCATTATTTCTGATTACAGGAACAGTTTGTCCCCTGAAAGGTCAGATGGTGGACAGTCTCATTCTGAACCTGGCCGAAGCAAAAGAGGACACCTCCAGGGTAAATATTTTACTCAGGCTTTCAAGCATTTACCTAAATAATGACCCCAGAAAAGCGGAATCGTATATTTCCAAAGCCCTGGGATTGGCGACCCAAAACAACTATTATGAAGGGATTGCCAATGCAAATTATTACATGGCCCTATTATTCAAAGATTCAGATGTCGGTCTTTGTGAGGAGCTTCTTGAGAAAGCGCTGGAAAATGCCGAAAAGACATCGGATCCTAAAATCCTGGCAAAGATTTATAACCTGAAGGGAATTACCAGTCTTACCAACAAAATGACGGATCAGGCATTTGTGATGATGAGAAAGGCCCTGTCGCTGGAAATCTCTGCCCATGTATCATCAGATTCGCTATTGCCGGTCTTCATTCAAAACATAGGGCGGATGTACCTGGGGAACGGGAATGTCGTGATGGCTAAAAAATATTTTCTGGACGCCATCCGTACTTCCATTGAGACAAAAAGTAAACGGCAACTGGCCTTTCCGTACATGAACCTGGGAACGTTGTATATCAGCGACAATCAGCCTGACACCGGGTTATATTATTATATGTTGAGTCTGAAAACCGCTAAAGAGAGCAACTATAACAGGATTTTACCGGAACTATATAACAGCCTGAGTGAATTTTATCTGACAAAAGCAGACACCATTCAAACCATTGATTACGCCAAACTGGCGGTTGAATCGGCTACATTCAATCTGAATTACGATGAAAAGACATTGGCATTGTATCGTCTTTTCTCCATTTATAATAAGCAGCATCAACCGGAACTCGCCATTCAGTACCTGATGCAGTATGTTAATTTGAAGGACACCATATCACAGAACAAACAGCGACACAATACCGATATGGCAGAGCTCAAATTAAAGTTTCAGAACAGTCAGATAATCAACGATCTGAAACTGAGAAAACAAAAAGTGACCATATACATTACTGCCTTTTTCTCGTTGCTCCTATTGATTGCCGGGGGATCCGTCATCTATATACATAAACTGAAAAACAAGCACCGGCAGATGATCATTAATTCATTGACAGAGAGGAACAAAGGGCTTGAGAAAGAGATCACTTACAAGTCGCAGGAGTTAACGAACAACATGTTGTTGCTTGCCCAGCGGAATGAGTTGCTGAGGGATGTCATTCAACGGGTACGGGACTTTCAGCACAGCACTCCGGGAGAATTTAACGAAAAACTAAACAATCTTATCAACGAGTTGAAGTTTTCCCTACGAAACGACATCTGGGAGCTTTTTGAGAAAGAATTTTTGGGTGTTCACCCTGTTTTTTTTGAAAATCTATCTAAAAACCATCCTGAGCTTACTCCCAAAGAAAAAAGACTATGTGCTTTATTAAGGCTGAACCTGAATTCGAAAGAGATTTCCGAGATAACGCACCTGAATAATGAGAGTGTGATGAAAGCCAGGACCCGTTTACGCAGACATTTTGGCCTCACCAACACAGACATCAGCCTGACAACCTATCTTTCCAGGTTCTAAAAAATTCAATTTTATTTATTTGTATTTCTGATCATTACGCGGATTGTCCCGTTAATGTCCCGGTGCATTTTCACAGGGATACTGGCTGTGTACCGGAGAAAAATAACCACTCATCTATTTGCAGAGATATTTTTGTGCATCTGGAATGCTCCAAAGCAAAACTAACCAAAAAACAACCTTATGAAAAAAGTCATCCTTTACTTAATGTTAATTGTGGGGTGCCTGAGTACGGGGTATGCGCAGCTCTCAGGAATAAAATCAATTCCCGGCGACTTTGCCACCATCGAATCAGCCATTTCCGCATTGAATTCAGGAGGAGTTGGAACCGGTGGTGTCACCTTTAATATTTCAGCCGGTTATACTGAAACGTTCCTTTCTCCCACCGGTGGTCTGATCACCGCTACCGGCACCTCATCCAATCCGATTGTGTTCCAAAAATCAGGGACGGGAGCCAATCCTGTCATCTTGGCCGGAACCGGAACCGGAACCACTGATTATGTCATTGGGCTGTCCGGAACGGATTATATCACTTTCGACGGAATTGATATCCGTGAAAACCCTTTAAATACAACTACCGTACAAATGGCAGAGAGGGCTTTTGCTCTGCTGAAATCCTCTGCTACGGATGGTGCGCAGTATGTCACGATTAAAAACTGCGACATCCGGTTAAGCAATCTTAACACTGCTTCCTACGGGATTTATTCTGACAATGTAACTCCCGCTTCACCAACCACTCAGTTGACTGTAACCGCATTATCCGGAGCAAACTCTTACAATAAATTTTACGGAAACCACATTTCTCAATGCGGCGGAGGCATCTATTTATCCGGTTATACCGATTGGTCTTCTCCTTATGTATATTATGACCAAAACAACGAGATCGGGAAAGACAGTCCAAACCAGATTGACAGTCTGGGATCCACTACCGGAACCATTTACGGGGTTTATGCCAAGTGCCAGAACAACCTGATCATCACCAGAAACAGTTTTACCGGCAACGCGGCCACCACTTATTATGGAATTTTTACCCTTGCCGGCAATAATTCCAATGTCGAGATCACGAATAATACGATCCGTATCCATTTCATTGTTTCAGCATCCAACCTGACCGGGATCAGCAACGGCATGGGAGGTTCAGGAACGAACAACACGGTAAATATCAGTGGTAATCATCTTATTGGCAACACCATGCCTCTTGCCTCAACAGGGCAATTCACCGGGATCGCCAATACCGCTTCCTGTTACCACCTGTTGTGCAACAGTAACATGGTTGACAGCAATACCATCGGATCTACCGGAGCGACAAGCACCGGAACATTCACAGCCATGTCTTTTTCGGGCGGAAGCAGTTTAGTTGGAAGTAGTTGGGATATTTACAGCAATAGCATCTCGAACAACAAACGTCTCCAGTTCAATACAAATATTGCCACCAACAATTTGCTTTATTTCACCGGGGGGGCCAAAACAACGAATGTCAACAACAACATTCTTACTAATAACGTCTTTTCATCCAACGGGATTACTGACATGTTCTACTGCAGTGTGTGGGGAACGACGATGAATATTTACGGAAATGAATTTACCAATGTGGAAACAGGCGGAGGCACCATTTACGGGATGTTACTTTCCAGTCTTTCGGCCGCGAATATTCATGATAACAAAATCCTGAACCTGCTTAGCAACGGTGTTTCTGTATATGGTTCTCCGGCGCGTGTCAACGGGATCTATTTTGATATTACCATGGCAACTGCCAATGTATACAATAACATTGTCGGCGATCTTCAGGCTCCCTTTTCGGATTACCAAAAGGCAATCCTTGCATTAAATCTGGGACCATTAACAAGTTGCTCCGTATTGGGGAATACATTTTATATCGATGGCACCAGTTCAGTTGACAACTTCGGAACCTACGTGATATACGCCAACGCCATGTGTCCGCTTGACCTCAGGAACAACATTCTCGTAAATACCTCCACTCCTACCGGGTACGGAAAGAGTTATCTCATTTCCCGGTCCTACAGTGATATGGGGACATTGCTTGTCACGAACAACAATAACGACCTTTATATGGGTCCTTATTCTCAAGCCAGGATCTTTTATGAAGACGGCACCTATCAGATCGGGAACCTGGAAGATTATAAAGGTCTCTTCTATCCCCGCGAGACCGTTTCCTTCTCAGAAAATCCTCCTTTCGTAAATATCGGATCGCATCCTTATGATCTTCATATAAAAACCAACGTTGCTACCCAATGTGAAAGCGGCGGGCAAGTGATAACGTCTCCGGTTGCCGTGAATGTAGATATTGATGCGAATCCACGGTATCCGAACATGGGCTATCCCAACAACGGAACGAGCCCTGCCTTTGCTCCTGATGCAGGAGCCGATGAATTCGGCGGAATCAATAAAGATTTACTGGCCCCTGTCATGGTCGTTACACCTTTGTTGAACACTTCTTCACTGGCCGCACGAACACTGCAGGTTACCATTACCGATGCCGGTGGAATTCCGACCAGTGGTATCGGTTTACCCAGACTCTATTGGTCAAAGAACAGTTCCACTACCTGGAATTATGCTACCGGTGTGGCGGGAACAGATAATCAATATACCTTTAGCTTCGGTTCAGGAGTAGCATTGGGAGATACCATCCATTATTATATTGTCGCGCAAGACAACGCGCCGACTCCCAATGTAAGCGCCTTCCCCGGATACGGATGTTTTAATTACTCGGCCAATCCTCCTCACTGTTCCGCACCTTCAACGCCTTTGATGTATCGTATCATCGGTTCGATTTCAGGGATCATCCCCGTCGGTGTTGGTCAGGTTTATTCCACGCTTACCAATGCATGCACGGATATCAGTGATAAAGAGTTTGTTGGTCCGGTGACACTGTTACTGACAGATAACAATTATCCTTCCGAAACCTTCCCGATTGTGATTGAACCAGCCGTAGGTCTGGATGCGGTCAACACGCTGACCATCCATCCGGCCACCGGAAAAACACCGGTTATCTCAGGAAACTCCTCGACAGGAATATTGAAGATCAACGGAGCCAGTTACGTTTTCATCGATGGATCCAATGCCGGTAGTACCGATCGCAGCACGACCTGGGAAAACACCAGCTCAGCCAACAACACATACACCATCGGTTACTATAATAAAAACGGTGTCGGTGCCAGTCATTGCATCCTGAAAAACTGTGTGGTGAAATCCACCCCGCAACTATCCAATGTTACCATCGCTGTTTCTTTTGATCTCACAGGTGGAAAATACAACCACAATGTGATTGCGAATAATACAGTTTGCAGCGCAAAATTTGGCATCTATCTAAGAGGAGCGAACGGAGGTGTTGCCTCCAACTGCAGTATCCTGAACAACACGATCGGCTCCACCGTTCCCGGAGAAGAAATCTCTTACCGTGGTATATCGACTTTTATCGTCGACAGTACGTTGATCAGCGGAAATGATATCTTCGGAAGTCTTACAGGCAATACCAATTACGGACAAGCCGGGATATATCTTTTCGGAGGATCGACCAATACGCTCGTCCAGCGTAATATCATTCACGATTGGTATTACAACGGGACAACGGATTACGCAAATTACGGCATCTATTATGCCAGTGATGCAACCACTGTCACGGAAATCGCCAATAACATTTTTTACAATATCAAATCCCCCGGAAAGTCTACCGGTATTCAATTCGGGACCGGTGGCAATGCGCACATCTATCACAACACCTTCGATTTTGAAGGGAACTATTTAAGTCCGACCCGGACTACATGGTCTGCCTGTATCTATGCAAACGCGCCGATTACCTTACTGGATATCCGCGACAACATCATCAAGAATACGTTGCAACCGTCTTCCGAGAACCCGAATGCAAGTACATACGCCATTTACACACCCGGGACATCATCCATTTTTTCGACGATTGACTTTAACGACTATTACGTAAATGGAACCAATGCGTTCATTGGTTACCTGGGTGGGCAGCAAAAAACCCTGGCACAATGGCAGGCTGTTACCGGTCAGGATATTTCGTCCAAAGATCTGGATCCTGTTTTTGTTTCAGCTTCGGATATGCACCCGACCAATGATTTGCTCAAGAATCAGGGTTTCTACCTGGCTTCAGTTCCTGCAGACTTCAATAACGACCTGCATTCCAATCCTCCCGATATGGGGGCTTTCAATTTCGGAGTTGATCCGTTGGTGATCACCAATGCAGCTACCAACGTGCTGTTCAACAGCGCTACGCTCAACGGGACCGTTAATCCCAATACGGTTATCACGACAGCTTCTTTCGATTATGGTCTGACCACTTCTTACGGTTCCACGATCGCAGCTACCCCTGGTACGGTAAGCGGGACGACACCTGTTGGCATTACTGCCGTTCCGGCGAATCTGCATTACATGACCACCTACCACTTCCGTGCTCATGGAATTGATCCTTCAGGAGTCCATTTTTATGGTCAGGATATGACCTTTACCACTCCGCCTGCGCCACCGACCGTTGTCACCCTGACAGCTACGGGAATTAGCGCCACCACTGCTACACTCAACGGAACTGCCAACGCCAATAACTCAGCTACCAACGTATTCTTTGAATATGGTCTGACTACGTCGTACGGCACACAGGTCGTGGCTTCTCCTGCCAACCTTTCCGATACAACCGTAACGCCGGAATCTGTGAATCTTGCCAGCCTCCTGCCGAATGCCACTTATCATTACCGCATTCTGGCAACCAACATCGCAGGCACCTCTTATGGGAATGACATGACGTTCACCACACCGGCCATCCAGGCGAATGTTGTCACCAACCTGGCCACCTCTATCGGATCCAATTCTGTTCAATTGAATGGAACCGTCACTGCTAACAATGCCACCACAACGGTTACGTTTGAATATGGCACCACGACATCTTATGGCAGCTTGACAAACGCCACACCGGCTTCGGTAACCGGCATGACACCTACCGCTGTTTCTGCCAGCGTATCTGGTTTGCTGATCAATACAACGTATCATTTCCGTTGTGTTGGTGCCAACGTCGCCGGAACTGCTTATGGACAGGACCAGGTGTTTACTACCAACTGCATGGAACCTGTGATCACCATCAACGGGCCCGATTCTGCCTGCGCCGGCATGTCAGGTTACCAGTACACCACGGAAGCCGGTAACAGCAACTATCAGTGGACAGTCTCGCCGGGTGGCACGATCACATCAGGCGCCGGTACGAATGTTATCACCGTATCCTGGAACACAACCGGTTCACAGAATGTTACGGTAAACTATATCAACCAGTACAACTGTTCTGCCTCGATTCCTGCTTCTCTTAACGTTCTGGTAAGCGCCACACCGGTTCCCACCATTTCGGGTCCTGCAACGGCCTGCCAGTCCTCATCCGACAACATCTATACTACAGAAAACGGCATGAGCGGGTACACCTGGACTGTTACGGGTGGCACCATTACTTCAGGTAACAATACATCTTCTGTAACCGTCACCTGGAACACCACCGGTCCTCAGACCATCAGCGTTAACTATGCCAATGCAGCCGGATGTTATGCATTGACTCCTGCCTCGATGTCCGTCACCGTCCATCAACTTCCTGCACCCATCATCACCGGGCCTTCGGAAGTATGTGCCAACTCCGGTATCAATAATTATTCTACCGAAACTGGCATGACCGGGTATAACTGGACGATCTCTCCGGGTGGGACGATCGTTTCAGGACAGGGAACTGCATCGGTTCAGGTATCCTGGACTACTGCCGGAAGTCAGACAATCAGCGTGAACTATGCCAACTCTTTTGGCTGCTTTGCCGTAAATTCCACTTCGTTCTCTGTAACGGTCAATGCTGTCCCTGATGCAGCCGGGACCATCGCCGGAACTTCCGAAGTTTGCGGAGGTTCACAAGGTGTTGGTTACTCCTGCGCTCTCATCTCAGGAGCTACCTATTATGTATGGACAGTACCTACCGGTGCTACCATTGCTTCCGGTAGCGGTACCAATGCCATCACGGTTGATTTCGCTGCAGATGCAAGTTCGGGTGTCATCACCGTTTACGGCAATAATATCTGCGGAAATGGCGCCGTATCTCCTGATTTCCAGGTTACTGTCAATGTCCTCCCCGGTGATCCGGGAACCATTGCCGGCGACAGCAGTGTTTGTGAAGGCGAAAGTGGTGTCAGCTACTCTGTTACGCCCATTACCGGCGCCACCACCTATACATGGACTGTTCCTGCGGGTGCAACCATCGTAAGTGGAGCTTCTACTTCCTCAATCCTTGTCGATTTCGCCATGGGCGCCACCTCTGGTCCGGTTACCGTGTCGGGCAGCAATTCGTGTGGTACGGGAAGTACTTCTTCTCTCCCGGTGACCGTGAATCCCATCCCGGAAACGCCCGTCGTTACTGTTTCCGGATTCGACCTTACCAGCAGTGTGGCTGCCGGTAACCAATGGTACCAGGATGGCAACCTGATCCCGGGTGCTACAGACCAGACTTATACGGCAACGGCATCCGGCTGGTACTGGACAATCGTGACGGTGAACGAATGCTCTTCTGCCGAATCAAATCACGAATATATTCTGATAACAGGAGTGAATGAACAGCCTTCTCCGATACAGTGCAGAATTGCTCCCAATCCCTGCGAAGGGCAATTCACTCTTATGACAGAAGGTCTTACTACGGGTCATTGCTCCGTCAGTATCCTTAACGCATTGGGCGCCAGCGTATGGGAAGGTGGCTTCCAATCTTCAACCGGGTTGAACATCACCAATATCGATCCGGGTGATTTGGCATCAGGCATGTACACCGTGATTATCCGCGATGCCAAGATGCCGATTATACGAAAACTGATTGTAAAATAGCGTTTTCGTAGTTGTTTTGGAAAACTGCCCCGGGAATCCGGGGCAGTTTTTTTTTTCGGAACATATCTTGATGATGAAGACGATAACCCTGCAGCCCCTTTTCCGTTCAGTCAATTTTCCGTACCTTCGCCGATTCATTCAAACCGAATCACTATGCATTTTGATGTCATCATCATTGGCAGCGGACCCGGAGGGTACGTTGCTGCCATCCGGGCTGCCCAATTGGGTCTCACCACTGCTGTTATTGAACGTGCCGAACTCGGCGGGATCTGTCTTAACTGGGGATGTATCCCCACGAAAGCCTTGCTGAAAAGTGCGGCTGTGTTTCAATATTTCCAGCATGCTGCCGACTATGGTATTGTTGCCGGGGAATCCAAACCCGATTTTGAAGCCATCATCAAACGCAGTCGTGGCGTAGCTGAGTCTATGAGCAAAGGGATCCAGTTCCTGATGAAAAAATATAATGTCACCGTGATCGCCGGCTTCGGGAAAGTGAAAGCCGGGAAGAAGGTCGAGGTGACCTTGAATGAGACGCAACAAACCGAAGAATATACCGCCGATCATATCATCATAGCTACCGGCGCACGCTCAAGGGAATTACCATTTCTGAAGCAGGATGGCAAAAAAGTCATCGGTTACCGCGAAGCCATGACTCTTCCAAAACAACCCCAGACTCTGGCCGTTATCGGCTCCGGGGCCATCGGATCCGAATTTGCCTATTTCTATCAATCCATCGGCACCAAAGTCACGCTCATCGAAGTCCTTCCGAATGTCGTTCCCGTAGAAGACGAAGAGGTATCCAAATACCTGGAGCGTTGTTTCAAAAAGGCCGGCATGAAAGTGTTGACGGGCGTCATGGTTGAATCCGTCGATACACAGGGCGATCTCTGTCAGGTTCACGTGAAGACCAAAAAAGGCGATGAAGTGATCGAAGCTGAAGTCGTTCTGTCTGCCGTTGGTGTTGCCACCAACCTGGAAGGAATCGGATTGGAAGAGGCCGGTATCAACGTAGAACGAGGCAAAGTGTTGGTGGATGAATTCTACCGGACCAATGTGGAAGGGTATTATGCCATCGGGGATATCGTGAAAGGCCCTGCGTTGGCCCATGTAGCTTCACACGAAGCCCTCATCTGCGTGGAAAAACTGGCCGGTAAAGATCCGGAACCGCTGGATTACGGCAATATCCCCGGCTGCACTTACACTCATCCGGAGATCGCCTCTGTGGGGATGTCAGAAAAAGCGGCCCTCGAAGCCGGGCACGAGATCCTGGTGGGGAAATTCCCGTTTACAGCCTCCGGCAAAGCCACTGCTTCCGGAGCCAGGGACGGCTTTATCAAGGTGATCTTTGATAAACAGTCGGGGCAATGGCTTGGCGCTCACTTCATCGGGGAAAATGTAACGGAAATGATCTCTGAAGCTGTCGTGGCACGCAAACAGAAAGTCACCGGCAAGGAAATCATCGAAGCGGTTCACCCCCACCCCACCATGAGTGAATCCATTATGGAAGCAGTCGCCCAGGCTTACGGGGAGTGCGTTCATTTATAAAGTTTTTTATTTTAATGCTGATATGGAGCTCAACAAAACACCTATCAACGGACTACTGATCATCAAGCCGGATGTATTCAGGGATCAAAGAGGATATTTCTTTGAGACATACAACCGGGAGACTTTCGTGAAACACGGGTTGGATGTGACGTTTGTCCAGGACAACGAATCAAGGTCAAAGAAAGGAGTGTTACGGGGAATGCATTTCCAGCGACCTCCTTTTGCCCAGGGTAAACTGGTGCGTGTAGTTCACGGCGCCATCATGGATGTAGCGTTAGATCTGCGCCAAGGGTCTCCTACCTGCGGAAAATGGCATGCCGTGGAACTTTCCGACGAGAACAAACTGATGTTCTGGATTCCGGAAGGGTTTGCTCACGGATTTATTTCGCTTGCCGACGATACGGTAGTAAATTACAAATGCACGAATGTGTACCATCGCGAATCGGAAGGGTCGATTCGCTGGAATGATCCCGATATTCGTATTGACTGGAGGATCAGCAATCCGATGGTCTCCGATAAGGACAATCAGGCTCCATCGTTTGAAGAGGTCAAGCGCTCTTTTTTATTCTGATTTCAATTCAAAGAATGTCATGAACAACAAAACGATCAAAACCATACTTTTTACCGTCGCGTGTACCGCTGTCGCTTCTTTTTTCATCTATGCCATGTGTGACCGGATGGGTGACGAGCAGGCTTACCGGAGTCAATTCTTCCGGGATTACCGGATTTTTGCACCTCCGGTCCCGGACAAAGCCGATTTCGCCGGAGAGCGTGTCCCCCTTGATCGTTTTTATGTCAAAGAGAGTCTTGACCGTGAGATCATGAACACCACCTTCATGCACTCGTCCACCATCCTGATGTTCAAGAGGGCCTACCGCTGGTTCCCGGTAATAGAGCCGATTCTGAAGAAGAACGGGATCCCGGATGACTTCAAATATCTCTGCCTGGCAGAAAGCAACCTCGCCAATGCCACTTCTCCGTCCAATGCCGAAGGATTCTGGCAGTTTCTCCAGGCCACCGGACAGAAGTACGGGTTAGAGATCAACGAAGAAGTGGACGAACGGTACAATGCAGAGAAAGCAACAGAAGCTGCCTGTGACTATTTCAGGAGCAGCCATGCACTTTTTGGCAACTGGACTCTCGTCGCCGCCTCATACAACCGGGGTACCAACGGGCTTAGCAGAGCGCTGGACGGTCAGAAGGTCAAATCGTATTACGACCTTTACCTCAACGACGAGACCGCTCGCTACGTTTTCCGGATCCTCGCCATCAAAGAGGTTTACAACCACCCTGCCCGGTACGGGTTCTTCCTCCGCGAGCAAGATCTGTATCGCCCCATTCCGACCCATAAAGTTACTGTCGACACAGCAGTGACCGACCTGGCTGACCTGGCGGCAAAGCTGAAAGTGACTTACCGCGTTCTCCGTGAATTCAACCCGTGGATACAGCGTTATAACCTGCCGAATAAAACCCGGAAAGTCTATACCTTCATCCTTCCCAAACCCGGCATGACCAAGATCGATTCATTGCCCGCCATACCGGTCAGCGATCATTTTTACAAGGACACACTAAAAGTCCACCAATTGCATTAATTATTGATGGCATTAAGCCCTGTTGAGAAGTGGAAGATAATCTGGAAGTTTTCGGAGCAAGGGTACATAACCTGAAGAATATTGACCTGGTCATCCCCCGGAATAAGCTGGTAGTGTTCACCGGTCTAAGCGGAAGCGGGAAGTCATCGTTGGCGTTCGACACTATTTATGCCGAAGGGCAACGCAGGTATATGGAGACCTTTTCAGCCTATGCCCGTCAGTTCATTGGCAACATGGAACGACCGGAGGTAGACAAGATCAACGGTCTCAGTCCCGTCATCTCCATCGAGCAGAAATCCACGAACCGGAACCCGCGTTCAACGGTTGGTACGATCACGGAGATCTATGATTTCATGCGATTGCTCTTTGCCCGCGTCGCTGATGCGTATTCATACGAGACGGGTGAAAAGATGGTTCGTTACACCGAACAGCAGATCGTGGAGCTGATCCTTCAGACATACGACAACCGGCAGGTGATGATTTTAGCCCCGTCGGTGAAAGGCAGGAAAGGTCATTACCGGGAGCTCTTCGAGCAGATCCGAAAGCAGGGCTTTCTGAAAGTCAGGATCGATGGGGAGATCAGAGAGATCACCAGCGGGATGCAGCTTGATCGTTATAAAGTTCATGACATCGAGATCATTATCGACCAGATGATGATCAGGCCCGAGTCGAGAACGCGCCTGGTCAGCTCGGTGGAGCTGGCAATGCGACATGGCAAATCGGTTCTGATGGTGGTGGACGAGTCCTCTGGTAAAGCCAGACATTTCAGCCGGTTGCTGATGTGCCCGACTACCGGTATCTCCTATGAAGAGCCAGAGCCTAACACCTTCTCATTCAATTCACCGTACGGCGCCTGTCCGAAGTGTTCCGGGCTGGGCACCATCTCGGAGATCGACCTGAAAAAGATCATTCCCGATCCGGAAAAAAGCATTAAAAAGGGAGGTATCGTTCCCATCGGGGAATACAAGCCCAGCTGGATCTTCAAACAGATAGAAGCCATCGGGGAAAAATACGGCTTCGACATCAACACTCCCATCGGGGAGATCCCTGACGAAGCCATCGATGTGATCCTGTACGGATCGAACGAGGTCTTCCGTGTGAAGAACGACTACCTGGGGATCACCTCCACCTATTCGCTCAACTTCGAAGGTATTGTCAGTTTTATCAATCAGCAAACCGCTGAGTCAGCTCCGGCCGGCATCATGAAATGGGTGAGCAGTTTCATGAATAAGAAGCCATGTCCGGAATGTGATGGTGCCCGTCTGAAAAAGGAATCGCTGTGGTTCCGGATCGGGGGAAAGAATATTTCCGAATTGGCCAACATGGATATGGTCAACCTGGAGCAATGGTTCGACCATATTAACGACTACCTGGACGAGCGGCAGCGGGTCATTTCGTTCGAGATCGTGAGGGAGATCAGGAGCAGGATCCGTTTCCTGCTGAATGTAGGTATCGGGTATCTCACGCTGAACCGCACTGCCCGGAGCTTATCCGGAGGTGAAAGCCAGCGCATCCGGCTGGCCACCCAGATCGGATCGCAGCTGGTCGGGGTGTTGTATATCCTCGATGAGCCCAGTATCGGCCTGCACCAGCATGATAATGAACGACTGATCCACGCCCTGAAACAACTTCGCGACACCGGTAACTCGGTGATCGTAGTAGAGCATGACAAAGACACCATCCTCTCTGCCGATTGGGTGATCGATATCGGGCCGGGAGCCGGTGTTCACGGTGGCCGGATTGTCGCACAGGGTACTCCCGAAGAGATCATGAAGTCGGATCATCTTACCGGTGATTATCTGAGCGGCAAAAAAGAGATCCCGGTTCCGCAGTATCGCCGACCCGGCAACGGAGCCTTCATTCGTCTTACCGGCGCCCGGGGCAACAACCTGAAGAATATCACGCTGAAGCTCCCGCTGGGCAAACTGATCTGCGTGACCGGCTTGTCGGGAAGCGGGAAATCGTCATTGATCAATGAAACCCTCTACCCGATACTGAGCCACCATTTTTACCGGGCCGAACAGCGTCCTCTCCCCTACGATAAGATTGAGGGGATCAAAAATATCGACAAGGTCATTGAGATCGATCAGTCGCCCATCGGCCGCACACCCCGGTCCAATCCTGCCACGTATACCAAAGTCTTCGACGAGATCCGGAAGTTATTTACCGCCCTTCCTGAATCCAAGATCAGGGGTTATCAGCCCGGCCGGTTTTCGTTCAATGTCAAAGGTGGACGTTGTGAGACCTGTAAAGGCGCCGGTGTCCGCGTCATCGAGATGAACTTCCTCCCCGATGTGTACGTTCCGTGTGAGACCTGTCACGGCCGGCGTTATAACCGTGAAACGCTGGAGATCAGGTATAAAGGGAAAAGCATCAACGACATGCTGAATATGACGATTGAGCAGGCGGTAGAGTTTTTTGAAAACATTCCCCAAATCATCCATAAAATCAGGACGCTGAATGAAGTAGGGCTCGGATACATCACACTCGGCCAGCAATCGACAACCCTTTCGGGTGGTGAAGCACAGCGGGTAAAACTCGCTACCGAATTATCGAAAACAGATACCGGAAACACCTTGTATATTCTTGATGAACCCACCACCGGTCTGCATTTCGAAGACGTAAAAGTGTTACTCTCCGTATTGAACAAACTGGTCGGGAAAGGGAATACGGTACTTGTGATCGAGCATAATATGGAAGTGATCAAGGTAGCAGACCACATCATCGACCTGGGCCCTGAAGGAGGCGAAAGAGGCGGCGAGATCGTCTGTGAAGGCACGCCGGAAGAGATCGTTGCCAAGAACAACAGCTTGACAGCATTGTACCTGAAAGAGTATATCAATCCCTCTTTCCATCCGAAGAAAATAGCTTCATTTGAATAAGAATAACTAACTTTGAATGATCTGCCATATTACCCTCATGTCAAATTTTGAAATCATATAAAATGCAAACAGACGACACTGCAAAATTAGAAAAATTACGCGAGCCCTTTCAGGAACAAACTTGGTCAGAGACTATCAGTTACGATACCTGGGAAATTTTTAAAGTGATGTCGGAAATGGTGAGTGGTTTTGAAAAACTCAGCCGCACAGGTCCTTGCGTCTCGATTTTCGGATCGGCCAGAACCACCGAAAAAAACTGTTACTACAAGCTTGCCGAAGAACTGGCGTATCTGTTGACCAAAGCCGGTTTTGGTATTATCACCGGTGGCGGACAAGGGATCATGGAAGCCGCTAATAAAGGCGCGCACTTCGCCGGTGGTAAATCAGTGGGATTAAATATCGCCCTTCCGTTTGAGCAGAAGCCCAACCCGTTTATCGATCCCGATAAACTCCTGACCTTCGATTATTTTTACGTCAGGAAGACGATGTTCATGCGGTATTCCATGGGGTTCATTGCAATGCCGGGCGGATTCGGCACACTGGATGAACTCACCGAAGCCATCACCCTGATTCAGACTCACAAAATGGTCAAATTCCCGATTATACTCATGGGAACAGAATACTGGGGCGGACTCATCAAATGGGTACAGGAGAGACTCCTTCCCGAAAAAAACATCAGTCCCGATGACCTGCAGTTATTCAGCGTATTTGACAAGGCCGAAGATGCGGTTCAGCATATCCTGAAATTCTATACCACCTATTCATTGAAACCCAATTTCTAAACGCTTTCGGATTACGCCGGAGTTCGTATCTTCGCAACAGATTTCAGATCATGACAAAACCGACAACCGCCAAAACCGGGAAAAAGAAAAGCAACCCCCAGGATGACCTGGTGAAAACCATTATCGAAGCTATGCAGGCAAAAAAAGCAAAAGATCCTGTAGTAATGGATTTCCGTTCAATTGCCGGGGCAGCCTTTGATAAATTTGTGATTTGCCATGGCACTTCCCGTACCCAGACTGAAGCCATTGCCGATTTTGTCGACCGTGAAGTACGATCAAAGCTGTCACAACATCCCTGGCATTCGGAAGGCTTTGAAAATGCGGAATGGATTTTGATAGATTACGGTGACGTGGTGGTGCATATCTTCCAGGAATCCCGCAGAAGTTTCTATAACTTAGAGCAATTGTGGGCTGATGCAGATATTACCCGCTATGAGTGAGAAAATAGCACTAACACATCTATGAAGAGGAATCGGACATAATGGCAGAAAAAGAAAATAAACCCATACCGCCGAAGCGGACAAAACCGAAATTCAGTTTCTACTGGATCTATGCATTGCTGGCGATCGTTTTTATCGCTCTCAATTACTTCAATTATACCAACCCGACTAAAGAAATCAGCTGGCCGAAACTCGAGCAAATACTTGAGAAACAGCATGTTGATAAAATTGTGATCATCAACAAAGAAAAAGCTGAGATTTATATTAAGAAAGATATTCTGCAGAAAGATACGGCCTATAAGGATTTCCAGAAGAAATCGTTTTCCTCGGGTGAGAATCCTCAGTATTTTTATCAGATCGGTTCGGAAGAGATCTTTAACGGTCTTTTGAAAGACAAACGCGACAGTATTATGTCGCAGATGGCCCGTGACAGCGTTCCGGCAGTGAAGATCTCAGAATTTCAGAAGCAGTATCCCTATCCACCTTCAAACGACACCCGGAAAGATGTCTTCGGAGATATCCTCAGTTACCTGCTTCCGATCCTGTTACTGATCGGTTTATGGTTTCTGATCATGCGTTTCATGAGCCGTGGCGGCGGTGGCGGCGGTGGCGGACAGATCTTCAATATCGGGAAGTCAAAGGCGCAATTGTTCGATAAAGACACCATGGTAAACATCACCTTCAACGATGTGGCCGGGTTGGAAGAGGCCAAGGTGGAGGTGATGGAGATTGTTGATTTCCTGAAGAATCCCGGGAAGTATACCTCTCTGGGTGGGAAGATTCCCAAGGGTGCGTTGCTTGTAGGACCTCCGGGAACAGGTAAGACATTGCTGGCCAAGGCTGTAGCCGGGGAAGCGAAAGTTCCTTTCTTCTCCATTTCGGGTTCCGATTTCGTGGAGATGTTTGTCGGAGTTGGCGCTTCCCGAGTACGCGACCTGTTCCGCCAAGCCAAAGAGAAAGCTCCCAGCATCATTTTTATTGACGAGATCGATGCCATCGGCCGGGCCCGTGGACGGAATGCCATCACCGGGGCCAACGACGAACGGGAGAACACGCTGAACCAACTGCTCACTGAGATGGATGGCTTCGGAACAAATGCCGGTGTCATCATCCTGGCAGCCACCAACCGCGCCGATATTCTTGATAAAGCCCTGATGCGGGCCGGACGGTTTGACCGCCAGATCTACATCGAACTCCCCGACCTTGAAGAACGGAAAGCCATCTTCAAGGTTCATATCAAGCCGCTGAAGCTTGATGAAACGACAGATATTGATTTCCTGGCCCGCCAGACTCCAGGGTTTTCCGGAGCCGACATCGCCAATGTCTGCAACGAATCGGCCCTGATCGCCGCCCGGAAGAACAAAGCCACTATTGGAAAGCAGGATTTCCTGGATGCTATTGACCGCATCATCGGCGGGCTGGAAAAACGCAATAAGATCATCAACCAGCACGAAAAGAGGGTGATCGCTTTTCATGAATCGGGCCATGCGGCCGTGAGCTGGCTGCTCGAGTTCGCACACCCGCTGGTGAAAGTGACCATTGTACCTCGTGGCAAAGCCCTCGGCGCTGCCTGGTATCTGCCCGAAGAGCGACAGATCACTACCTACCAGCAGATGTTTGACGAAATTACTTCCGCTGTTGCCGGCAGAGCCTCCGAAGAGATCTTCTTCGGCCAGGTGTCGACCGGCGCACTCAATGATCTCGAAAAAGTCACCAAGCAGGCTTACGCGATCGTAGTGTACTACGGATTGAACAAGGAAGTCGGGAATATCAGTTTCTACGATTCTTCAGGACAGTCGGAATATTCATTCCAGAAACCCTACAGTGAAAAAACCTCTGAAGTCATTGACCAGGAGGTTAAAAAAATTGTGGAAACGGCTTATGAGCGGGCGAAAGCCATCATCTCCGAATCGAAGGATAAAGTGGAGAAGCTCTCTTTGCTGCTCCTTGAACGCGAAGTGATCTTCCGGGAAGACCTGGAGCACATCTTCGGAAAACGTCCGTTCGAGACGGAAGAAGAAAAACGGTTAGAAGGGACTCAGCCGGAACAGGCTGCGCTGAAACAACCGCTGTTTGAAAAGGAAAATCCTGACCAGAAGCAACTTCCGGAAGGCGATGTACCTGAACAGGACTCAACTCCCGGTGAAAAAGTTCCTCCAACGACTGAATGAACCTATGGAAGAAAGTACCTCACGCGAAAAGATCCTGAAGAAGGTCAGGGATGCGCTGATCGAGAAGACAGAAGCTCCCTTCCCCGTGATTGATACCGAATCATCGGTATTCACGGAGATGACCGATACCCCAGATGTGGTCTTTGCAGAGGCGCTGGTCAATGCCGGCGGGAAATTTGTGTATTGTGAAAGCCAGGATGATTTTCTGAGCACCCTGCAGTCGTTTATCCTCGAGAAGGACTGGCCACTGATCTGGTGTCTGGATCCATTGCTTCAGAAGATCCTGCGCGATGGCGGGATCCCGTTTGAGTCGACAATCGAACGCTTCACGGAAGCGAAAATCGGGATCACGCGCTGCGAATGCCTGATCGCCCGTCATGGTACTGTGATGGCCTCTTCGCGTCTCTCTCCCGGCCGTAAGATCATTGCTTATCCCGAGATCCACCTGGTAGCAGCCACCACCTCGCAACTGGTACCTGACATTAAAAGCGGCATCCGGTTGATCCGGAAAAAATACGGTGATGACTTCCCGTCGCTCATCACGCTGATCACGGGACCAAGCCGTACGGCAGATATTGAAAAAACACTGGTAATGGGAGCTCACGGCCCCAAAGAACTTTATATTTTCCTGATCGATGACACAACTGCACCCGCTGAATGAGGATCCACAGGATCCGTGGACGCTCCTGTACAGTACCGACAAAGGGTACCGGGTGGAAATCCTGAAAGCGCTGCTTGAAGAAGAAGAGATCCCGTCGGTGATTCTCAACAAACAGGATTCATCGTACCTCGTCTTCGGTGAGGTTCAATTGCTGGTAAGAAGAAGCGACCTCCTTAAGTCGGAACAGGTATTAAATAACTTCCTTAAAAATGAGTAATTTCTGGTCAAGAACGGTCACAGGGCTCTCCATGGTCTTCCTGGTCCTTCTCTCTCTTTACGTGAGTCAATGGATGTTTGCCGCCATCCTGCTGTTGGTTGCGATTCTTGGTCTTCTTGAGTTTTATTCACTGACTACCACCGACGGCATCTGTCCGCAAAGGAGCACCGGGACTGTTTTCGGAGCCATTTGGTTTATCATCAGTGCTGTGATCACGCTCCAGAGCTCCTTCTGGAACCCCTTCTACCTCATTGTTTTACCCATCCCGTTCCTGTTTCTCCCCTTCGTTTTAGAACTGTGGTCAAAAAAAAGCACCCCTATTCAGAATGTCTCCATCACCATCACAGGGATGATCTATCTCGTATTTCCCTTGTCATTGCTGGTGATCATCTTTGGGCAAACGCAAACCTTCTTCCTGGGCATGCCGGCATTTCTGCTGGGATACCTGTTGATCACCTGGATTTACGATACCGGGGCTTATCTCTTCGGAAGCATGTTCGGGAAAACCCGGTTTTTTGAACGCATCTCCCCCAAGAAGACGTGGGAAGGAACCGTCTCCGGAGCGATTTGCGCCGCTCTTGTTGCGATTGGCATGTCGATGTTAGTCCCGGACATTCCACTAACCGACTGGTTTATCCTGTTGGGCATTGTTCTCGTTTTCGGGACCCTGGGTGATTTGGTTGAATCTCTTTTTAAAAGGAGCCTGAACATCAAAGATTCGGGCAACATCTTACCGGGTCATGGCGGCATTCTTGATCGTTTTGATTCGATTTTACTTTCCGCACCTTTTGTATTTTTGTACTTCTTTTTACGTAACGGTATCTGATGAGAATCCACAAAGAAGGTCACATGACCATATTGGCTACTTTTTTATTCGTAGCCACCGTCCTCCTGATATTGAATCATATCACTCCTCACCAAACATGGTTCCATTTGTTCATGTATGCGGTGGGGTTAGGCTTTTTTCTTTGGATCGTGAGGTTTTTCAGATCCCCTTTGCGGGAAGCCAACAAAGCCGAACACGTGGTGCTTTGTCCTGCAGACGGCAAGGTGGTAGTGATTGAGAAGACCATTGAACCGGAGTATTTTAAAGACGAACGTATTCAGGTTTCCATCTTCATGTCGGCCAGGAATGTTCATGTGAACTGGTTTCCTGTTTCGGGGACGGTGAAGTACTGTAATTATCATCCCGGGAAGCACATGGTAGCTTTCAACCCGAAGTCATCCCTGGAAAACGAGCGATCCACTACGGTGTTACAAACACCCGACGGCAAAGAGATCCTTGTCAGGCAGATTGCCGGAGCTGTTGCCCGTCGTATCGTCACTTATCCAAAAGTAGGGGAGACTATCATTCAGGGGGAAGAAATGGGGTTCATCAAGTTCGGTTCCCGGGTTGACCTGCTATTGCCGCCTGACACCAAAATCGAAGTTACGCTTCATCAACTGGTGACGGGGACGCAGACAGTGATTGGTTCATTTTCCTCTAACCCTGTCAGGGTGTAGGACCCTGTCAGGGTCAACAACCATATATTTTTGTCTACCTGCCTATTACAAATTAAAGTGTCATTTTTCGATACCACCCTGTCAGGGTATACTCAGAATCTCAAAAATTCCCGAAAAGGTATTTTCAAGTTATTGAATGTGAAATATTTGAGTTAATTGCACCCTGTCAGGGTGGGAGACCCTGTCAGGGTTAGGTTTAAAGGTTAGTCGCCTTCCTCAAAAACTCATTATATGGCAGCATCGCCTTGTAAACCAAAACCGTGGTCGAAAACAGTTTCTCAGAATGTAACAACTTCTCATTCAATCCCCAAGATACAGTATAACTTCTGTTTTTCAACAAGTCAATGTCAGGAAAGTCGGCCGGAATGTCCCGCGGCGGTAATTTGGTCTTATTGTATTCATCAATCCCGCTAAAATACTTCGAGAATTCTTTGGAACGAAGTATCGTTTTGAATTCCTTTATGTTATAAAAAATCTCCTGACGGATACTCTTCAGGAGCACCGGATCGGGTTGATAAATGCCTCCCGACAGAAACATCTCGTCAGGAGCTACGTGAAAATAATAGCCCGGACCCGGACTCTTCCGACCATCCTTCGACATCCATGCTCCGAAATTGGTCTTATACGGCTCTTTACTTTTCGTAAACCTGACATCGCGGTAAATGCGGAACATGCAATCTTTCGCATCGATAAACCGCAACAGCGGATCGAAACGTGCAATTTCATGAATCACCGAATTGATGAAATTCTCAAATTCTGCTTTAGCGGCTTCATACCGGCTCTTGTTTGCCTGAAACCATTCACGGTTGTTGTTTTGCTGAAGGTCTTTTAAAAACCCGAGTACAATAGGATCCATGGATCGGAAATTTGATCAAAGGTAAATATTTCCACAGAAAAAGGTCCCTCCCTCCCTCCCTGAATGAACAACCCTCATACCTCCTGCCCGAAAATATTTTTTCCGGATCACATTACCTTTTCCCTTCGAGACGGATTAAGGGAAAAATTCAGGGTATGAAGAAGATGATCTGGGTATTCGTTTTTCTGACTGCTGTTCATGATGGTTTTGGCGCCGGCGATATTTCTGTCTCCGGAGGTAAATCTGCCGGTATGGGGTACACGGGTGTGACCGGCACCGGCCTCTGGGCAGTGTGTAACAACCCATCTGGCATGGCTTTCTCCAAAGGCTTGCAAGTTGGCGTTTTTGCTGAAAGCAGGTTCCTCCTGTCCGATCTCAGTTCGGGTTCCCTGGCGCTTACTTCCGGTGGAAAATACGGAGCTGTCGGACTGTATGCTGGTTTTTTCGGTAATCAGTTGTATAAGGAAAGTAAAGTCGTCACAGGCTATGCCCGGAAATTCGGGCATCATTTTTCCGCAGGAATCGTGTTCGATTACCTGCATATCAGCCAACCTGCGGACTACGGCAACCTGGACATTATGTCATTCGAGGCAGGACTGATGTACCGCCCGGATAATAAATGGGCTATCGGCATCCATGTCGTCAACCCCGTACCCATCTACCTTACAAAAGATAAAACAGAGAAACTCCCCACTGCGTTTCGCACCGGATTCTCCCGGTCATTCTCAGGAAAGGCTGAGTTGTCGGCGGAAATCGAGAAGTCGCTATCGGGGAAGCCCGTGATCAGAGCGGGATTGGAGTACCACCTTCATAAAAGGTTCTCTCTCCGGACCGGTTTCGCTTCGGAACCTCAGACCGTCACTGCCGGTGCAGGGATGCTCTTCGGCCGTCTCCGTCTTGACCTGGCCTCCTCCTGGCAGCCGGTACTGGGGTACTCGCCTCAGATCGGAGTAGAATGGAAGATCAATGACCGGTAAATGATGAAAAAGAAAAAATGGGACATGAGCAGGTACCGGATATTTCTCATCCTGTTCTTCCTGGGGTTCAGAATCCCCGGAAACGGACAAATCAGCGACTCGCTGATCATGTTGACAACCTTGGAGAAGATGACGGAGATCAACGAAGAAGAACCCGATTACCAGATCATCGCCGAGGGAGCCGGATCGGAATCGCTTCGGGCTTTTTCACTAAGCGCCATCACGGAGAAACGGCTGCGACGCCTCTCTTTCCTTTCAGATAAACAAATCGAAAACATCCTCTCCTACCTCGAGGAAACCGGGCAACTCTTGTCGGTGTATGAATTACAGTCGATCCAGGGTCTTGATACAGGCACGATCCGCAAGCTCCTGCCCTATCTCTCCCCCGGCGATCCCAACCAGGGCCTTCCGGTTTCTCTCCCGAACCTCCTGCATCATGGCCGGCATGAGCTCATGCTACGCTGGGGCCAGTGTCTGGAGCAGAAAAAAGGTTACGGGACCGGTGCCTATGAAGGGACTGCTTCGAAAGATCTGTTCAGATACACTTATACCTTTTCCAACAGGATAAAAGCCGCCATTACCGGAGAGAAAGATGCCGGGGAAAAATGTTTCGGCTCTACACAACCTTACGGAATGGACTTTTACAGCGGCTATATAGCTCTTACCAACACCGGGTTTCTGAAGAGTCTCATCATCGGAAATTTCACCGCCTCTTTCGGACAAGGAATCGTGGCCGGTACCGGATCGGGTCTGGGGTCTGTGATCGGGTTCAACGCCCCTCTCCGTGTCTCCCAGGGAGTGAAGCCAAGCAGCTCTGCCTATGAAGGAAGCTACCAGCAGGGAGTAGCCGTCTCCATGCAATTCCGCCGGTTCCTGGTCTCCGGGTTCATTTCCGGTCATGACAGGGATGCAACCATCCTCGCCAACGATACCATTACCAATAAAGCCCTGGAAGTCTCATCCCTGCAAAACTCCGGTTATCACCGAACTCCGACGGAGAT
>Ga0116170_10000065_pt1 | contig 95080 bp, 106 predicted proteins | sample AD_JPNHW1_MetaG_FD_89797 | JGI IMG/M metagenome (GOLD analysis project Ga0116170, IMG submission 89797) | Active sludge microbial communities of municipal wastewater-treating anaerobic digesters from Japan - AD_JPNHW1_MetaG | ecosystem: Engineered > Bioreactor > Anaerobic > Digestate | place... | reverse complement strand
TTCAAACATGAAGGACGGAATATCCCAACACGAATATCCGAAGTGGAACTCTCCAAGAATATGCTGATCATCATCCTCTATGTTCTGACAATTTTCGTCGCAACTATTGTGGCATTCCACCTGGCATCTACCAGTTTCAGTGTATACCAGGTCGTATTTGAGCTGGTGTCAGCGGCAAGCAATGTAGGCCTGGGGCTTGGGTATATTACTGCTGCAAGCCCCATGAGTGTAAAATGGCTTTTTATCTTTGTCATGTGGATCGGCAGGCTTGAGATTATCCCGGTGTTCATCCTTCTCATGGGGATTGTCCGGGGATTTGAAGCCAGGTAAATGGATTCCGGGTTAACAATCCGCTGCATTAAATTTACCATATTTTACCGATTATAACAGCCATTTTAGTCAAATACAAACCTTTATTGAGAAAACACCGCTACCTGTCTACACTGGAGATTGGAAGATGCCGGCAGACCCATTGCATATTCTGATCGCCGCTCTGGTGTGCTGGCTAAACTTCGTAACAATCGATATTCTCTTCAAACTCCCCGAACGGGGGGGGGTCAGCGGGGCTGAGGAGATAGGCAGGCATATAGAGAAGGGAGGAGGTGCCCTTCATGGGGGGTACATGATTGGAAACATCGTTTCATCCCCTGATGCATCGGCAGGGACCCTTCTTGCCTCCTGTGGTGTTTATGCAGCTGGAATCCCTGGAGGCCTCCTCGCGGCACTCCTTGTGTATATCGGAAACCGGATATGCCATGACCCGGGATATGCCGGGACCACGGGGTGCATTGCCGCAACCTTCATTGTCTATGGTTTCACCCTCCTCGGATTCTCGGCTGCCGATTTCATCGTCGGGATGGTGATAGCCATTCTCACGATCCAGGGTATCTCCCATGTGCATGCAAGCCGTCTCCTCTCCACTCTCTGGAGGTGGAGGGAAGGATGAACGGTACCGAGATCCCCCTTGCTGTCTGTGGAATCATCGCCCTGTATGCTGCATTCAGGGTCATGCTCGAGAAGGATACGATGAAGAAGCTGCCGTTCCTGAATGTCATCTCCTTCGCGATATCAGGCTCAATCGTCCTCCTCGTTCCTCATCCGCTGGCAATTGTGGCAGCGGCTGCATATTTTGTAGGGTCTACCCTCGAATCGAATGCGATAGCGAGTGCCTATGCCGGAGGTCCTAGGAATGAATGAGATACTCATGCTCATGTTCGGGGCGATGGTTATCCTCGGGACCCTTGCCACCGCCATATCCCGGGATCTGTTCGATAAATTGATCTCGTTGGGGATCATTGTTGCCGGGATCATGCCGTTCCTCGCAGACCGTGGGCTGCTGGACGTTCTCACGGCAACTGCACTGATAGCCCCGCTATCAACGTTGTTTATCCTAATGGCAGTCAGGAGGAAGGCGGATTGAATCCCGAATTTGTCCTTGGATTGGCCCTGATTCTCATCGGAACCGTTGCATCTGCATTCCCTCGCCCAAAGACCTATCTGGTCCAGCTTATCAACCTGGAGATACCGGCGTGGGGCCTCCTCCTTGTGATGCTCTCATACAACGAGGCCCTCGCACTCCTCACCTTTGGAGGGGTATCAGCCCTCTCGACATTTATCTACGTCAGGGTGATCCAGAAACAGGAGGGGACATGATCATCCAGCGGATCTCGCGGATCATCTCGAATTATGAAATGATTATGCCGATCTTTGCAGGAGCAGTGACCCTCCTGTTTGTTATTGCAATATTCTCCCTTCCCCTCCCCTATTACGAAGAGCAGCTATATCCCAAGACCTATGATCCCACAAGCCCTCTCAATCCATATGACCGGGGAGGGCCTCCGTTTATTCAAATTGATATTAAGGAACAGTATCCTGAAAACTCCCCAACGGCCGGCTACGTAACTAGCTATTTAACCCCGCTTTCCTGGTATATGGCAAATACCACCTTGTATCTGGGAACGACGATCGTAGCTCACCCCGGGGGAATCCTCGATGAGATCCTCTACAATACACGAGGGCTCGATACGGTGGTCGAACCGACCATACTGTTCATTGCATTTGCGATCGCTTCGTATCTTTACAGGAAGGGATGAGCATGTGGCAGGAGTATTCGATCGGGTTGCTGCTGGTTTTTATCGCCGCGGCTATGGCCTTTTTTGCGCTTGTCATCGAGAAGGATGACCTGCACCGGCTCCTCCTCCTGGATCTGGTGGAAGTTCCCTCCCTTGCGATCATCGCCCTCCTTGGTACTGATCTGGCTGAAGCCCTGATCCTCCCAGGATTAGTGGTCGGAATCGCTGAGCTCCTGGCCCTTTCCCAGATCTACGTTACCAAGGAAGGATTAAGGGAAAGGAAAGTCCAGGGGCTGAATATCGAGGTAATTCAGGCAGACGCACCCCTCATCATATCCGTCCTTCTCATCTGTTACGGGGTAATACTGTCAGGTTTTACTGGCGGTGGCGTTGCAGGACTTGGCGTGGTCTTTTACTTTATGGCAAGGGGACACCGGGAACATTTCGAACTCCTGGAGATGGCTAGCGGGATATCATGGGCGATCTGGATCTTTGCATTCTTTGTCTTCATGTTCATCCCGGAGTACTGGCTCCTGGCGCTCTTCATGGCGGCCATTGGGATCCTCCTGAAGGTGATAGTAAAGATGTCCCTAGTCGGGACGATGTGGGGTGATGGGAATGGATAACCCCGGCGGGATCCCGTATTTCATCCTTGAGTTCGGCGATGAACTGGTATACTTCAGCCCATATACTGTTTCCCTGTTCATCCTGGCTCTGGTATTCACCCTTTTCGCCGTGATTGCAAAGCCTGAGCGCCAGGTGGACATCGTCTTTGGGGGTGACGCGTTCTATGCAAAGGAGACCTCCCTTGCGGAGCTCAAATTTCGGAGGTTCATGGCAATTGCGTGTGGCTTTGCCTCCATGGGTGCGATGGTGACAGGGGATATCTTCAATTTCACCCTTTTTATCTCTCTGGTAGGCATCTGTAACGTCGGGATAGTCGCAGCAGTGAAGAACCGCCATGTCCAGAATGCCGCATACCAGTATGGGATTGTTGCCCTCTCTGCCACCGTCCCGCTTTTTGGTGCAGCTGCTCTCATCGCAGCAACAACCGGGACTCTCTCGATGGTTGAGCTCTGGAGCAACGCAGCCCTGGCTGTTCCCCTTGTGGTGAAAGCACTTCTCGTTCTGGGGGTGATGGGAGAAGGCATGGCGCCGTTTTATGCAGCTAAAGCAGAGATGTTTCGGGCTCCCGGTGCACCGTACGTGATCATGTGTTCCCTCTCATCCCTGTTGATATTTTTAAGGGTAATCGAAGTTGTGCTGGTGATCTGATGACAAAGAAGAAGGACATTCTTCGTGCTCTGGGGCTTCTCACGGGTGCTATCATACTTATCGGTCTTATACTGCAACAAGGCGGAATTCTCTCCCTCGCTGTATACGAAGCGGTCCTTGTCGTATGTTTTCCGATTGTTGTGATCTGTGTGTTCCTCTGGTGGATGGCGCGTGAACACGGGGAGGATATTCCGTTTATAGGATACTGACATGATTGGCTATCTCCTCTTCGCGGTAACATTCGGCCTCCTTCTGCTTGGAATCCACCGGAAGGCGATTGCACGAATCCAGCGGCGCCCCGGCCCGCCCATCTGGCAGGAAATACTCCATATGCTGAAATTTTCATTTAAAAGTACCTGGATCCCTGCAACTGCCAGCGACACCCTGTTTGTAGGAGTTGTGCTGGTTGCCATCGGCATCTGGAGTGCTGCCTTGTTTGTCCTCCTTGCCGGTGGGAGCATCCTGATCATCTTTGGGATTTACATGCTTCACAAGATCGTGGAGCATGGATTCGGGCTCTCTTCAGGTTCCCCGTATGGAAAGTTTGGCGGGGTGAGATCGGTGATATCGGCGGCATCAGAGATACCTCTTTTCGTCAGCGTTGCAGTGGTGGCATTGTATACCCAGTCGCTTGATATCTCCTCGATTATCCAGTATCAGAAGGTCAATGGCCCCCTCCTGTTTATCGTTCCGCTTGCCGCGGTCGCAATGTATCTGGTGATCCTCTCGAAAATGCCATTCGGGCCTTTCTCAATTGTTGAGAGTAAAGAGCTTGTCAGTGGGTACAAGACCGAACACTTCGGGGTGTGGAGGGCAGGTCTTCAAGTCAGTAACGGTCTGAAGACTTATGTCCTCATGTTTCTGTTCATAATAGTATTTATCGGTGGGATCCCTCTCTGGCTGACTCTCGCTGGTATGATTCTCCTCACCATAACACTCTCATTTGTTTGTGCGATGAGTCCCATGCTCTCGCCGTTTGATAGTGTCACTGTCCAGATGATAATCACCGGGATCATGGTCGCCTATGCTGCAGTTCTCGGGGTGTTTGCATGATCCGGGAGGTTCTTCTTGGAGCAGGTATCACCTATCTGGTAATCCTGATAATACAGATAGGCCAGAGACCTTCTACCGCACTTGGAGCACTTGCTGCAGGGAGTCTCATTTTGATAGCAACGGGGTGTTACTGGTACAGCCGACACGAGAGTGTTCATAAATGGGAGATCGTCATGCTCTGGGCTGCGATCCTCCTGTTCGTGATCTACGGAATCATGAAATTTCTGGGTGTGCTATGACCGGGTATCTCTTCGAAAAGGATCTCTCGGCCATGAAATATGCAATACTGACCAGCACACGGCATGACCGGGTGATTAGGTCGATTGCAGCAGAACTGAATATTCCTCAAATCAAGCTCCGCAAATGGATGATGGATCATTTCGATATGATGCTTCTTGAGAACCTTCCTGCCCGGTATGACCAGGGGCGGATGGCAAGGGAGAAGGAACCCCCCCTTGAAAAAGAAATCGGTGCCGCCCTCTATACCCGGGCAGTGCCACTTCTGAGCGACAGCGAGATAGAGCGGATAAAAAAGGAGGTATATGCCCTGGTGAAGGAAGGGCGACCTGAACATGATGCTGTTCTGGCTGGACGGGAGATGATCAGGGACGTGATTCTTCAATGAGCCTCCTCCAATCGGTGAAGAACATGATCCGCTCACGATCCATCCATGTGGCCTATGTTGATGTCGGGTCCTGCAACGGTTGTGATATCGAGGTGCTGGCATGCCTCTCTCCCCGGTATGATATCGAACAGTACGGCATCTACGTCCATAACAATCCGAGGGAGGCAGACATCCTGCTTGTCATTGGTGCCTACACCCCCGGATGGGAAGAGAAACTGCAGACCCTCTGGGAGAAAATACCCGACCCAAAGGCTGCCATTGCTATCGGCAACTGCCCCATATCAGGGTGCCTGTTCAACCGTCCGCATAGTCTTGTTGATCCTCCTGTATCGAAGCACATCCCGATCGCAGCAGAAGTACCTGGATGCCCCCCAAGGCCCACCGAGATACTCTCTGCAGTGCTCTCGTTAGCACCGCTGGTGTTCAAAGACTACGAGGTGGCAAAGCGATGAAGCGGACAGTCGATGTGTCAATCCCGATCGGGCCGATTCATCCCTGTTTCAAGGAACCCGCACGGGTCAAATGCGAGACGAAAGGCGAGTTTGTTCTCTCAGCAGAGGTGGAACTCGGGTACATGAAAAAGGGGATAGAGCGAATCATGCGGGGAAGGCCATGGCAGGAGGTCATGTTCCTCGCCGAACGGGTCTGCGGCATCTGCTCCGTGATCCACAACATGGTCTTCATCGAGGCGCTCGAGCAGATAAGTGCAATCTTTGTGCCGGACCGTGCAGCCCTTCTCCGTGTTATCGTCAATGAGCTGGACCGGATGCAGAGCCATATCCTTGCCAATTTTTCGTACTGCTATACCATCGAGCATGAAACCCTGGGGATGTATCTCCTGGATGTCCGCGAGCATGTGATGGACGAGCTCGAAAGGATAACCGGTGCCCGGGTCACATGCGCCTACATTGTGCCTGGGGGAGTTCGGTTCGATCTCCGTCATGAGGATGCGCTCCATATGAGGGCTAACCTGGCAGCGATCGAAGGTGAGGTGGTCCGGTACATGCACATGTTCGAGAGCGGCCCCCTGATTGCCCTCCGGAGCAGGAGTATCGGGGTGTTGACCCGGGAGGCAGCCCTCGAGGCGTGTGCAGTCGGGCCAACTGCCCGGGCGAGCGGGATGCCCGAGGTTGACCGGCGTTTACAACATCCTACCTATCAGAAACTCGGGTTTATTCCCGTATCCCGGACTGAAGGGGATAATTACGCCAGGATCATGGTCCGGTTCCAGGAGGTGCTGGAGAGTATCGCGATAATCCGGAGATGCCTCGATATGCTTCCAGAAGGCCCAATCCGCGGGGGAGGGATTCCTGGTGCGGGGGAGATAGCGTATTCAGGGGAAGCTCCCCGCGGGGAACTCTCATACTTCATAAAGACGGATGCGGCAGGAAGGGTGCTTGATATCGCGATTCAGACCCCCTCCATCATGAACATCGAAGCATGTTGCCATTACATGCTGAAAGGGGTTGCTTCACTCGCGGATGTTCCATCGACATTTGTGAGTGCAGATCCATGTATTGCCTGCACGGAGCGGTGATATGCCACTCCCCCTACTTCCCTATCTCTGTGAAATTGTCCGGCTGGAATGGGTCCGAAAATTTTTCTTTGTAAAAACAGCGCCTCTGGTCACGCCTTCTCACTTCAGGGGATTTCCGGAACTCACCGGCAAGACCTGTACCCATGCACTGTTCTGCATGATGGCCTGCCCTGCTCCCGGGGCAATCGATGTAATCAAAACCACGGAGGGATGGGAACCGAGAATTCACAAGGGTCATTGCATCAGGTGCGGCCTCTGCGTGGAAGCCTGCCCAAACGGGGTCCTGACAAGCGGGCGGATCCTCGAGTCCATGTTTTATGACCATACCCGCCTCTCATTCTCCTTTCGCATTGATGTCGATACCAACCTCTGCATGGGATGCGGAAATTGTGCCGTGGCCTGTCCTGTGAACAAGTTGATTGACGCCCAGATGGCCTATGGCGGTCGTGCCTCCACCGATCAGCTCCTGCTCAAGGTGAGCGAGGGAAAGTGCCATGTCCTTCATCCGGAACTCTGTACCGGGTGCAAGACCTGTGAAAACCACTGTCCAAATGAGGCGATCAGGGTCTCCCGACTCCTTGAAGCGGTCCACATAGAGGAGGAGGAGATATGAAATTCCTTCTGAATACAGGGCGGACCATCAGGCAGGGTTCTTATGTAGAACGAAAGAACTCGGTTGCGTACCAGGAGGAGGCGACCTCGCTTTGTATGAACCCGGTGGACATGATGAACCTGGAAGTGGAAGAAGGGTCGCAGGTAAGGGTAGAGAGTGATCAGGAAAGTGTGATAATGAAGGTTCACCCCGCATTGTGGATCACGCAAGGCGAGGTTTTCGTATGTCTTGGGCCGTATGCCAACCATCTCGTGAAGCCTGAAACCCATGGATCGGGGATGCCCGATTTCAAGGGAACGATGGTAACCATTACTCCGACCTCTGAACCACTGGTGACTGTCGCTGACCTGATGGAACGATGCGGAGGGGTCCGGTATGAAGATTGACGATGTCGTCTGCCCGTTCTGCGGCTGCCTCTGTGACGACCTTGTCGTGGAAGTTGAAGGAACTCGCGTTGTCAGTGTCGAGAACGGATGTACCCTTGCAAACGAGAAATTCATGGGTGATCACCGGTTAAAAACCCCTATCCACAGGGAAGGAAAGGGATGGAAAGAGACAACGTACGATGAAGCCATCAGGGAGACCGCCGAGATTCTCTGCGATGCCGATCGCCCTCTACTCTATGGCTGGAGCGGGACACACGGTGAAGCCCAGAGCATTGGGATCCACCTGGCCGAGATTCTCGGAGCCCTGGTGGATAATACCTCGACAGTGTGCCATGGACCATCGATCCTTGCCATCCAGGAGGTCGGACACCCAGGCTGTACCCTCGGGCAGGTCAAGAACCGGGCTGATGTTGTCATATACTGGGGAACAAATCCAATCGATGCGCACCCAAGGCACATGAGCCGATATACAACCTTCGCCGATGGATTCTTCTTAAAAGAGGCGTTCCGGGACCGGAAGCTGATCGTTGTCGATGTACGCAAGAGCGAATCTGCCAATATCGCCGATGAATTTGTCAGGATCCAGCCAGGCGGTGATTATGCAGTCCTCTCAGCCCTCCGGGCAATAGTCCAGGGAAAACGGGGCATCATCCCCCCTTCAGTCGCGGGCGTTTCCCGTGAGCAACTGTTTCGTGTTGCAGATCTCCTGCTCTCGGCGAAATTCGGGGCAATTTTCTTTGGTCTTGGTCTCACCATGTCAAGGGGAAAGAGCAAGAACATCCGGAATGCCATCGAACTGACGGAAGAGCTGAACCGTCACACGAAGTTCATCATCTCTCCCATGCGGGGACACTGGAACGTATATGGATCAAATGAAGTGTTCACCTGGATCACCGGGTATCCGTATGCAGTTGATTTTGCACGAGGCATCGCATTTTATAACCCCGGAGAGACGACAAGCGTTGATGTTCTCAGTCGGAAGGAATGTGATGCATGTCTTGTGGTGGCAAGCGATCCCGGTGCACATTTCCCGAAAGCGTGTGCTGAACACCTTGCGAGGATTCCGACTGTCCAGATCGACCCTCATGTCAATGCGACCACCCATCTCTCCCGTATTCAGATTCCCGTCGCGGTCACCGGCATCGATGCAGAAGGAACCGCATACCGCATGGATGGTGTGCCGATACGGACCCGTATGTTGTTCAGAGGTACTTATCCCAGTGATACCGCAGTGCTCGAGCAGTTATACGCAATCGTAAAGGAGATAAAAGGACCATGAGCGAGTTCTTGATCAGGAATGCGTATGTTATCGACCCCCTTTCAGGAATAAAAGGGGAGATCATGGACATCGCAATCAGGAATGGGAGGATTGCCGAGGAGGTAGGAAGCAATGCGGAAGTGATCGATGCAGATCACTGCCTCACTCTTCCCGGGGGCATCGACTCGCACTCCCATGTCTGCGGCACAAAGGTTAATTTCGGTCGGTACATGAGTCCCGAAGACATGCGGGCAGGCAGGACGGCACGAAAGGGCGTGATGCATGTCACGTCCGGCTACAGTGTGCCAACCACGTTCGGCAACTCATACCGGTATAGTGTTATGGGATATACGACCGTGCTGGAAGGGGCCATGGCACCCCTGGAGGCAAGACACACCCACGAAGAATTTACTGCTACTCCCCACCAGGATATGCTTGCAAATACCCTTTTTGATGGCAACTGGTCAATAATGGAGGCAGTCCGTGAGAAGGACATGAAACGTGCAGCTGCGGTCGTTGCATGGACACTTTCCGCAGTGAAGGGGTTTGCCATCAAACTGACCAACCCCGGGGGAACTGAAGCATGGGGTTGGGGCGAAGATGTCCACAGTATACAGGACCAGGTTCCCCATTTCGGAGTGACCCCCGCCGAAATTATCCAGACGATGATCAGGGCAAACGAGCTGCTCAATCTCCCGCATTCGGTTCACCTCCACTGCAACGCTCTGGGGGTGCCGGGTAATTACAGGACCACGCTGGACACCATCGATCTCGTCCCTGACCTGAATGATAAGCGCCAGAGTCTCTATTTGACCCATCTCCAGTTCCACTCGTACGGGGGCTCGACCTGGAAGGACATCAGTTCGAAATCAGAAGATATCGCCCGGGCGGTAAACAATAAACCAGCGGTCGCAATCGACATGGGCCAGATTATGTTTGGAAGGACGACGACCATGACTGCCGACGGGCCGATGGAGTTCAAGCTATACATGCTGCATCACAACAAGTGGAGCAACCATGACGTTGAGCTCGAGACCGGGTCCGGGATCATCCCTGTCTATTATTCCCGCAAGAGTCTTGTGAACTGTGTCATGTGGGCGATCGGGATTGAGCTGGCCCTTCTTGTGAAAGATCCTTGGAGGTGCATGCTCTCGACCGACAATCCCAACGGTGCACCGTTTGTCAAGTATCCCGAGATCATTGCCCTCCTTATGAGCAGGCGTTTCAGGGAGAACGAGATAGCGCTCCTTGATCCGAGAACCGCCCATTATGTGCCATTACCTGCCATTGACAGGGAACTCGACTGGTACGACATTGCTGTCATGACGCGGGCTGGCCAGGCAAAAGCTCTTGGTATAACCGGGATTGGGAAGGGTTATCTTGCACCCGGGGCTGAAGCAGATATCGCCATCTATCCCCTGAAACCGGAATCATTGGATCCATCGGCAGAATACCAGCAGGTGATGGCCGGATTTGGCAAGACCCGGTATACTATCAAGAGAGGGCGTGTGGTGGCAAGGGATGGAGACGTTGTCGTTGAAGGTGCAAACAGCACGATCTGGACAAGATCAACCGTCCCTCCCGGATATGATCTCTCGGTTGATCCTGAATTCATGAAAAAGTTTGAACAATATTATACTATCAGGATGAGCAATTACCCTGTCCAGGATGTCTATCTTCCCCGCGGGATCTGTATCCCTACCGAGGCATCATTATGAGGGTCATTCTCAGGACAAAACCGAGGAAGAAACCATTCATTCCTATTGAGGCTGAGACCATCATTCCGCAAAATTTTCTCCGGAAAAATGATGTCCGTGTCTACGAAGGGAACAAGGAACGGAGACTGGAAGAGATCTTTTATATCACCACGGAGGGACCTGCCGTCTCCCCGGACCAGGTCGAGATCGTCCTTTCCGGAGAGACCGGGAATATCAAACGGGTCGGGGAATACATGAATGCAGGGCGCATCGTTGTTGAGGGAGACATAGGGATGCACTGCGGGAATTTCATGAGTGCCGGCGAGATTGTTATAAAAGGGAATGCTGATGCCTGGCTCGGCCGTGAGATGAGGGGAGGGACCATCCGGTGCGAGGGGAACGCAGGCCATTACTGTGCAGCAGGATATCGCGGTGAAAAAAGGGGTATGCGTGGTGGGCTTGTCGAAGTGATGGGCAGTGCAGGGGATTTTACCGCAGAGTATCTGTGTGGAGGAGAGGTCAGGATCCATGGTGACTGTGGCGATCTCCCGGGTGTCGAGATGCGCGGGGGCAATCTCACCATCGGAGGCCACTGCCACAGGCCCTGTGGAAATATGACGGGAGGCACCTGCATGGTCTTTGGAAGAGTGCATGATATGCTCCCGACCTTCAGAGGCGCTGGTAATGAAGAGAGAGAATATCGTGGCCAGCGCTGCCAGATGATGCTTTACAAGGGAGATGCTGCCAACAGAGGAAAGGGGAGTCTCCTCGTTAAAAATATTGAACAGGATGGATTGAGTCCAAAAAAGAAATAATCTGCTGTAGTTAATTATTCTTCAACAACATCTTCAGACTGGCAGGAGGGGCACATCGGCCGTTTCCCTACCCCTTTGAATCTCTCTCCACACTCTTTGCATCGGTAATTCTTCCCCTTCACTCGTTCAGGGGGAATTTCCATGTCGACAGGTCCACCAACGGTGCACATTACCTCTCACCTCATAGGATGCATCAGTTCAACTGCATAATAAGGTTATGCTATACCCCTATCGTTCGATTTCTTCAGGAAAAAATTACTTTTGGATGAGACCAATCATCATCCCAAGCCCGATGACAAGTGATGCAATCACGATAAGACTGGAAAGGGGGGCCCGGGTCGGGGGTTGGGCAGTACCGGCTATGGTTTCTGGAATCGTTGTCAGAGGTAGGGGGGAATCTGTCGCGGAGGGAAGCGCAGGTTTCAGTTCCATCGATATCTGTTTTGTCTCTCCCGCGGAAAGGTCGTATACCCCGTTTTCAGGAACATACCCCTGCAAAGAGATATTGATCAGGTACGTTCCAGGATCGAGATCGGGAAGGTCGAGCGGGGTATTCCCCGAATATTTCCCATTGGCTTCCACCTGTGCCCCGGGAGGGACAGATTGTATGTGGAACGTCCCCGTTGTGACGGGCTTTGAAAGAAAAATATCCGTTTCCGAATAGGGTATTCCTGACAGGGCATCTGCTGCCACGGGTGCTGTTGAAGCATATACTGTGTAAAGCCCTGGAGCGAGCCCTCCAGAGACCCGCCCGGTCTGCCATGAATAATTCCACAGGTCTCCATCCACCACAACCTGAGTGAACGAGTCCGGATCTCCGGTAACAACCGGGGATACACTGCTGTCCATTCTTGATCCATACTGCGGCACTCCAGGCCCCGTCATGAAGAGGTACACCACATCGAATCCAGGAGCGGTGCCGGATAGTCCGATGACCTCTCCTATGGTACCATTCCTCACCTCTGCGGATGCATGTCCGGTCATGAGGATGAGTAAGAGACAGAGAAGAATGGTTTGCTGCTTCAGAGAACCAAGATCCACATAATCACCAGTGAGCTCTATCAGCATCGTTGCTTTTTGAAATTTTCCCCTTGATTTCATTCAAAGAGATGGGCTTTGAACTTCCCGGAGGGTTGATCCCCCGTGCTCCGCTGGGAGTATGGATGAGCTCCCGACTGTTTTCCTATCAGCAGGAATGCACACCTGCCGAGATCATCCCTGAAAACGGCACACTGATCTCTGATGCAGGGTTTTTTATCAAATGGACAAATTTTCTCGGTCAATCTCTCCCCTCTCTCTTTTACCGTATCCAACGGTTTTGCTTTATTACCCTGTTCCATGAGCGCCAAGCCATGGAAAATATCCCGCGGATCCGGGGATTATTCCGCCATTGACTCAGCAGCTGGTCTCTGGTTCTTGCCATGGACGATTGTGATGTTTGGAGCGAGTATGGGAAATAATTACCGTGAAAAAAGGATTTTGTTTCAGATGCCACCTATCAGCTGGATAACGGGTACACATGAAAAAACAATGATTGCTGCGGCCATCAGGATATTCTCTCTCATTCACACACCTTCCATTATGAGGAGGATCAATGTCGTATAAAAAATAGGCAGATGCTTCTGGTTCTGTTATTATTCTTCTTTGTTGCCAGATATCCCTCTCATCTGTTTCTTTCCCATTTTCATTTTTCTTTCAGTCATCCCCTTTCAAAAAAGAAATGAAAGGAGAAGTAATCCTCCGCAACTGGCCATTCCTGCAATAGTGATCAATCGTTTTGAAAATCCCGGAACCACACGATATGCTCCAATGCAGAAGAAAAGATAGGGAACAAGTGTAGTAAGAACGGAAAGGACGGCAAGCGCCTCAAAACTGTTGGAAAGAAAGAGGATGCCCGCGGAGAGGAGGGCAATAAGGAGTAAGGGGGTCATTGGAGCCCCGCGGGGATTCAGGGAGGTAAGCGAACTCACATGCCGCGCTACGGCAGTACTATGGAGGAGTCGTGACCCTCCGACCAGATAAGCATTGAGGGCTGAAAGCATCGCGATGATGCCGATAACGGCAACAATTGATCCTGATCGGGAAAATATCAGGGCTGCCGCAGTGGCAATCGGAGCAGGAGAAGCAGCGAGCACCGCGCTCCCCACACTTCCGATGAGGGCAATATTGAGGAGGAGATACACTGCCGAGACGACCAGCATGACAATTGCTAACGCGTAAGGTACAATCCGTGGATTTTTCATTTCATCGACGGGGATGGTACTTATTTCAAATCCTGTAAATGGCCAGTACACAATAAGGACCGTCGTAACGAGACCCGTAGCGGTGAGCGGAACCAGTGGGGTGAGATCTTCCAGTTCAACGGAGGGAAGAAGAAGGAGGGCAATCACGACAAGCGGTATCACCTTGAGAGCGGTCAGGAGGTTTTCTGTCATTCCTGAAAGGGTGATACCTATCAGGTTCATTCCACAGAATAGTGCGATGATGAACAATTCGATAAGAAGGATATCCTCTATCCCGAAGAAGGAAAGATACTGCCCGATTCCGGCAGAAATCGTCCCGATCCCCAGAATCCCTGAGGAAAGGTACAGAAGGATAAGTGCCGTCCCTATCCGCTCACCAAAGACATCTGAAAAGAGGGTAAAAAAGGAGTCGCGGAATCCGTTTTTCTGAAGTAGCCATGTAAGAGAGAGCAGCACACAGGATGCTGATAATGCAACAATGATCCATGCAAGAAGTGAATAAGGACCCAGAATACCGGCAGCAAGACCAGGAACCACGAATATACCAGATCCTATCGTCCCACCAACACCAAGGCTTACCAGTTCCGGGAGACCAAGTGTTTTGATATAGCCCTCCTCTTTCATCAAATACTCCGCAGAATATAGAATTAACTGAATCTATATCCCTGTTTCAGCCGGGACTAAACCGTAATGAAGCCGAGTTCATGCAAAATCGTTTGTGTTTAGGGGGAGGGCCATCGTCAAAAACATGGCCAAGATGGGCTTCACAACGGCCGCAGAGTACCTCGGTTCTCACCATCCCGCAGCTGGTATCAGGCCGGGTCAGAATGTTCGTGTCACTTACCGGGGAAGAGAAACTCGGCCAGCCGGTTCCCGAATCAAACTTGGTTTCAGAAGTGAAGAGATCCGTGCCACAACAGGCACACTGGTATATCCCCCTGCCATGAAAATCATGATATAATCCGGTAAAAGCTGGTTCTGTCTCACCTCTCCGCGCGATCCGGAATGCATCGTTTGAAAGGACGCTTCGCCATTCTTCATCGCTCTTTCTGATCTTTTCCACATCGTTCGTGGCACCGGTCCTGATATTGTAAATGAGGACCATCATATCACTCCCGCTTCTTTCATTGACATCTGGTGTATTAATTACATCGACATAAAAAGAGTGTAGTATAATTCCAATGGAAGGTGCCTCCGGCACTTTCATCCTCTCATGTCGACCGAACAGCGGTCATGGGAGTTTATATTCACTTACTGAACTGAGCATTCCTCCCTATATTTGACTACAACCGATGCAATATTATTAGGAGTTTATTACCCTCATACCTGTATCCCGGGATTCTGCTCATCCTTTATCTCCTTCAACGATGAGCACTTCCGCATCAGACCATCTCAGCTATCCTTACCCTGAGAAAATTGATGATGGAAGAGTCCCCCTGCTTATGTGGTGCTTGATGAGAGAGAGGAACGCGGATGGTCCGGCAGGGAGGAGTGGGGCCGGACCCATGATCGATCCGGTGATATGCCGCTGTCCGAATTGCGGATATGAACGGAAAGGATCTGTAACTCTGCCCTGCTATGCATTAAGGTGTCCCCGGTGCGACTCACCGATGACAAACCTGTAGTGCAGGTGTAAGACCGGGAAAATAAAGGGAGGCCAGGGCCGAGACTCGAACCCGGGTCGGGGGATCCACAGTCCCCTAGGATGACCAACTACCCCACCCTGGCAGAATATACCCTGATACATTGGTTTTTACGCTATAAATAAATCACCATCCTGACGGGTGGATAACTGCTTTGCGGTGGGGTTGGAATTATGTGATCCTGTGTATTATTAGTATGCAGAAGAGATCCATTAGTCCCCCACATAGGATTAAACGATATGGATCAGAATAACTCCGGCTATAGAGGAACCCGGCCTTGCGGGCATTAAGAGAGAACGAAAGGGTGAACCCCGATGACTCAGAAATCCAAAATACGCACCCCTATTGTCGCTGTCCTTGGCCATGTGGACCATGGCAAAACCTCTCTCCTGGACAGGATACGCGGCTCATCTGTAGTCAGCACTGAAGATGGGGCCATCACCCAGCATATCGGTGTAACGATCGTCCCTATCGATGCGATAAGAAAGATGAGTGGGTCGATGGAGAAGGTGGCAATGAATGTTCCCGGATTGCTCTTTATCGACACACCGGGGCACCATGCCTTTACTACTCTCCGGGCAAGGGGAGGGGCTTTAGCCGACATGGCTATTCTCGTTGTGGATATAAGCCAGGGATTCCAGCCACAGACGTTGGAAGCCCTCCAGATTCTCCGCTCCTGCAGGACCCCGTTTGTCGTTGCTGCCACAAAGATAGATAGGATTCACGGGTGGCGGGCAAATACTGATCAGCCCTTCCTGGCATCATTTTCCCACCAGAATGACCGTGTGAAAGAGATCGTTGAGACCCGGCTTTATGAAATGGTAGCCCGGCTTTCAGACCTTGGATTTTCTTGTGAGCGGTTTGACAGAGTATCTGATTTCCAGCGGAACCTGGCAATCGTGCCGGTCAGTGCACATACGGGAGAAGGGATTGCGGAACTGCTCATGGTTATGATCGGTCTTGCACAGCGGTATATGGAACAGGAGCTTGCCCTCTCGGTTGAAGGGCCTGGCATGGGCACGGTCCTTGAAGTGAAAGAAGAGCGTGGGCTCGGGACAACCCTCGATGTCATCCTTTTCGATGGCACACTCTCTATCGGCGATGAGATCGCCTTTGCGCGGAATGACGGGGTTGCACAGACAAAGGTACGATCGCTTTTAAAACCACGCCCAATGAAAGAGATTCTCATAGAAGATCGGTTTGAACGAGTGAAGACCGTTGTTGCGGCAACAGGAATCAAAGTGAGTGCCCCAGGGCTGGACGGTGCCATTGCGGGGTCTCCGCTCAAGGTGATACGGGGAGATCCCGGGCCGGTCATGGAACAAATACAAAGAGAGATGGAAGAGATAAAAGTCAAGCTCTCTCCGGAAGGACTAGTGATAAAGGCTGATACCATAGGTGCCCTTGAAGCGATATGTAACGAGCTCGAGACCAGGGAGATAGGAGTGATGCGGGCAGAGGTGGGCCCGGTGAGCCGCCATGATCTTATCGAGGTAGAAACGATCAAGAGTTCGTATTACCGCGTCCTTCTCGCTTTTAACACGCAGATTCTCCCCGATGCTGCCGATATGATCAAGGATCCCGGATTCTCTCATGTCAAGGTCTTTGAAGGCAAGGTCATTTACAAGATAGTCGAAGAATACGTCTTATGGAAGGATGAGCAGAAGAGAAGGGCTGAACAGCAGAAATTCGAACAGATTATCACTCCCGCAAAGATTCGGGTTCTCCCTCACTGCGTCTTCCGGCAAAGCAATCCTGCAGTGGTAGGTATCCGGGTACTGGGAGGTACCCTCAGGAGCGATGTGAAACTAATCCATGTGGACGGGAGGAAGGTCGGCCACCTCAAGTCTATTCAGCTGAACCAGGAGAGTCTCAGGGAAGCCCAGGCAGGCGCCGAGGTTGCCATCTCAATTGAAGGTGCGACATACGGAAGACAATTTTCCGTTGAAGATGATCTCTTTGTTGACATTCCAGAACGACATGTTAAGGTCCTTGAACGGGAGATGTCTTCCCATCTCCCCATCAGCACACAGGAGATCCTTGGAGAGTTTACTAGTCTGAAACGTCGTTCGGATCCTTTCTGGGGTAAATAGTATTTAATAGATCAGGCACCCAAAATAATGGGTACTTCCCGGGGTTTCCCGCAGACAGGCTATTTGCGTATCCTTCGTAAATGACGGATATGGCCATCCAGCGGGTTCTCAGGTTCCGGAATAATAATATCGAGGAGTCTAGACCAAATGGTTGAATTCAAGGTTGTATTGTCTGATCAGAAGACTGGACGCGCCTATAATGTCAATGTGAGTGGCGGAGTTGCAGGGGCACTTATAGGAAAAAGAATTGGTGACGAGATTGATGCAGGACCTTTTGGTCTTCCCGGGTACCGGATGGAGATAACAGGCGGTTCTGACAGAAATGGTACCCCTTCAAAACGGAATCTGCCCATTTCTGGCAGGCGGCGGCTCCTCCTTTCGGGTGGTATTGGTTTCAAGCCGGTAATGGAAGGTCAGAGGCGAAGGAAATCTATCAGAGGAAATGAGATAACCGCTGATTTTGTGCAGATCAATGCAAAAGTCACCGGGTATGGTGAAAAAACTCTCGAAGAATACTTTGCCAAGCCGGCTCCTGAAGAGAAGAAAGCATAATCAATCACTTTTCAGAATATTTTCCCGCAGGGCGGGGAGGAGATCTGAGAACTCAACACCACTTCGCTTCGCAAGGATGACAACCGCTCCTTCTGGTCGTATATGACCTCCAAACTCCTTGCTGATAATGGTGTTCATCTCAGCGACAACCCTGGTAAGGGGGATGCTCAGGTCCCGGGCGATTCGTGACATCAACTCCTCATGGGGATCAGACCGGTGGAAGACTGATGCATTGGGTTTGAAACCAAGCGGAATCTCCATCGATATAACGTCGAAAAGCGGCCGAATCATATCTCCTTCGTACGATATCAGGCCATCCTCTTTCGCCCTCGCAAGAAGATGGTTGGCCTGTTCGATGTTCATCCATCCCCGTTCAAAAGCAAGGTAGTAAACAATTTCATTTTTTTTCAACAGCTCCTTCCTTGTGTGCCTGAACGGAGCAGCGATAGTAATGGCCAGACTCATATCACGACTTCCCTTTTTCCCTGTGAAGGGGATGATCTCATAGGTCCCACGATTCCACAAAAAGTATCTTCATTCTGGTCCGTATCAATCAATCGGTCCGCATATTCAATCTGGGATCCTTTCTCACAAAGAAATAATTGATGTCAACATAAATTCTGGAGTATGACAAAACCAAAGGAATACGCTGAAAAAACGAAAGCTCACATTGACCAGCTTGCTGACGAGATCGAGAAGCTACAGGCGAAAACCGACAAGGTTATGGAAGACCTTCGTGCTGAATACGATCGGAAATTACGCGAAATCTCGTCTGAGTATGATCGGAAACTGCAGGAACTGAGTGGGAGCGAACAGGATCTGGGCAGGAAAATTGAAAACATCAAAATCGCCGGGGGAGGAGCATTCGAGGAGATGAAAGCAGGTGCTGATCTGGCAGTTGCTGATATGAAGAATGCCGTTGCACGGGCCAAGGAAAAATTCAGGGACATCTGACCAGGCCAACATCTTTTTTTGGATATTTTAGGTCGTGACTACCGTTGGTAGTTTCCCTGTTTAAAAAGAAACCATTTCACGCTTTTTCGTGAAAAAGGGATTGGACGGGGGCGCAGCATTCCGCTCCCCATGGTAACTACGGAAATTATTCAAGGAGGATGGCGTTGATAACTCCGTCCTGGCCAGGCCTGCTGATGATGCGGGCACGCCCCATCTCGGTCCTGATCACGGCACCCTTTGTAAGAAGATTACGCCGTACATAGTTGGGATTTGCACCGTTTTCCTCAACTGTTTCAATAAGGACTTTTTTGATCTCTCCATTTGACCTGTTTGCTACATTAGCATATTTGGCCCGCATTGCCCTGACTTTCGGGCTGCCCCCGAATGTCCGGACAATCCTTCTCCTATCTTCCCCGATGTGGGTGTCGGTCGGTGCTGACCCTATCTCATTTCTCTTCTTGCCGCGAGAAGGTCGGTATCTCCCCCCGGTCAGCCTGCGAATTGATCTGCCCTGCCACTGCATTGTTTCATCCCTCTGTCAGAAATCTTAATTATCAGCATCCGGGAGAATCACCCGGACAAGTGCTGTACATATACCCCTGCATGTTATTTAATTGCTCTGCTTGGTTCATCCAAGAAAAGCGGTAACCACATCCGACAAACCTTCTCCTGTTTTGAGATTGGTGCGGAACACCTGCATACCGGGATTGTACCGGTGCATGTCAGCCTCCATGCGATTGAGATCGGCTCCTACAAGGGGAGCAAGATCCACTTTGTTGATAATGCCAATGTCACAGCCTCTGAACATCATAGGGTGCTTGTTCACCACATCGTCACCCTCAGTAGAGCTTACGATAACAACCCGGATTTCTGCTCCGAGCAGAAAATCGGTGGGGCAGACCATGTTACCCACGTTTTCGATGAAAAGGACATCGATCAGGTCAAGAGGGAGATGTTCGGAAGCATGTTCCACGAGGTGAGCATCAAGATGGCACTCTTTACCAGTATTGGCGTTCTCAACCGGGATTCCAAGAGCTTTGATCCTTTTATAGTCATCATCTCCAAATACATCCCCTGCAATCGCCGCGCTCTTCAGCCCCCGTTCAGAGAGCAAAGGGACTATCCGTTCGATGAGGGCGGTCTTTCCTGACCCGATAGCCCCTAAAAGATCGATTGCACGAATCCCATGCGCCTTGAAACAGGCTGCATTTTTTTCAGCTATTCGGTTATTGACGTCGAATATGTCCTTTTCCAGTCTGACGTCGATATGGTGCATGTATCACATATGGATGCTGCAGTGTTTATAGGTTCCATCAGCTCACATTACTACAATGAAAGAGGAGATGAAAGGAGAACGGATTCTCTATCCCTGTTATTTCAATGCAAATCTGATGAGAGGCGAGGGAAGGCGGATCACCCGCTCCCGGGCGGTAAAGGATCCCTCTCTTGCGGATATCGAACGTGCCGTGAAGCGATGTGGTATCCAGTACAGGATAGAACCGAAAAGCCATCCGTCTTGCTGGTGGAAACGGGAAGGTCGCATTGTGGTCGCGTGGGCGCAAAGTAAGGAGCAACTGCTGAAAAAAGTCGCTGGTTTTCTCGAGGTGAAACGATGAGCGGGCTCTATGATCTGCATACCCATACCACGCTCACTGATGGTGAGATGATACCGATAGAGCTGGTGCGACGGATGGCCGTCCTTGGTTATTCCATCGTTGCTATCACTGATCATGCTGACAGCACCAACTTAGACTTCCTTATTGAATCGGTCAATCGTCTGAAAACCCCTGCAGAACTGTATGGAGTCCGGCTTCTCTGCGGAGTTGAGCTTACGCATATTCCTCCCCCTCTTATCCCTGGCACTGCCAGGGCTGCGAAAAAAAACGGCGCAGATATTGTTATTGTACACGGCGAGTCTCCGGTTGAACCAGTTGCATCCGGGACCAATCATGCCGCGTGCACATGCAGCGACGTTGACGTGCTCGCTCACCCGGGTTTTATCACGACCAAGGATGCCTATGAGGCACATGACCGGGGGATTGCCCTTGAAATCACCTCAAGGGGAGGACATAACCGTGCAAATGGTCACGTGGCCGCGGTAGCCAGGAAGGCAGAATGCATCATGGTCGTGAACTCAGACGCGCATGCCCCCCATGATCTCCTTGATAAGCGCGCGAAATTTGATGTAGCAAGAGGTGCAGGTCTTAAAAAGGAAGAGTGCGCCCCCATTATGGATTTAAATATTGATTGTATCGTTTTTCGTTGAAATTGGTATTTATATATTTACAATACTTTAATATAGTGGTGAAGTCTATATATATAGATTACGAAACCATTTCACCTGTCTGATATCCGGGGCAGGTGCACGGAGTTTTATCTTGAAAGCGATTGGGACTGCGATGCATACACTAGGGACGCGCATCATTGTCATGAGGTGCGATCCAGCCCAGCTCCCAAAGTTATACGCAGATGTTATCAGCAAGAGATTGAAACCCGTCGGGAAAGTGGTGGAGGTATTCGGGAGTGTAGCCGCACCTTATGCAGCAGTCCATTGCCATAGTGACTACCGGATTGCTGCAGGGGAGAAGCTGTTCATATCCAGGTAGGAGTCATCACCATGCAGGAAGTTGAGAAATTAAAAATTCTCCAGAATGAGAGGGAAGCGCTCAAAAACCGGCTCAAAGAACGCGTCAAGGAGCATGAAAAAAAGGCTGAAGACCATACCGAGACCGTTTGCCCGGAGTGCGGAGGCCGGCAGCTTGTCCATGACTATGAACGTGCTGAGCTGGTCTGCCAGAACTGTGGTCTTGTCATCGATGAGGATTTCATTGATCGCGGCCCGGAATGGCGTGCATTTGACCATGATCAGAGGATGAAACGCTCGAGGGTCGGAGCTCCTATGACCTTCACCATCCATGACAAGGGGCTTTCCACGATGATAGACTGGAGGAACCGGGACTCGTATGGACGGGCCATCTCCAGCAAGAACCGTGCCCAGCTCTACCGACTGAGAAAATGGCAGCGCCGTATCCGTGTCAGCAACGCCACTGAAAGGAACCTGGCATTCGCGCTTTCTGAGCTTGACCGTATGGCCTCTGCCCTTGGTCTGCCACGTAATGTCCGGGAGACCGCAGCGGTGGTCTATCGTGACGCTGTTGACAAGAACCTCATCCGTGGAAGGAGCATTGAAGGAGTGGCTGCTGCAGCACTGTATGCAGCCTGCAGGCAGTGCAATGTTCCAAGGACTCTTGATGAGATTGCCGAGGTATCCCGGGTATCACGAAAAGAGATCGGGCGGACGTACCGGTTCATATCCAGGGAGCTTGGGCTCAAACTCCTTCCAACATCTCCGATCGATTATGTCCCGCGATTCTGCTCCGGCCTTAACCTGAAAGGAGAAGTTCAGAGCCGGGCGGTGGAGATACTCCGCCAGGCTGGGGAGAGAGAACTCACCAGTGGCAGGGGACCCACTGGTGTTGCAGCTGCGGCAATTTATATCTCTTCTATCCTCGGTGGTGAACGGAGAACCCAGCGTGAGGTTGCCGAGGTTGCAGGTGTGACTGAAGTCACGATAAGAAACAGATATAAAGAGCTTGCGGAGAAACTCGATATAGAGATTATCCTCTGAATCCTCATTTTCTAACACTTTTCAATATTCGATCCTTTCTCCCTCTGATTGCATCAGGCGTTATGATCTGGGCTATCGAAGAACCAAACAACTATATCCAAATGGCTGAAAAATTAGTTACCGCAATAGGGCTTGTAGATCAGGGGTAGATCGTTACGTTCGCAACGTAAAGGCCGCGGGTTCGAATCCCGCCAAGTCCATGTTTCTTTCTGATGAATCAAGGAGCCGACAGCTCCCGATTGTTTCCTTAATTTGGTGGTATGAAGCGTCTTTCACTATGCAGATTCGGAATACCTATATGGAATACAGACTGAAATTATAGAGGTTGCCAGGGCTCGTAGATCAGGGGTAGATCGTCACGTTTGCAACGTGAAGGCCACGGGTTCGAATCCCGTCGAGTCCATCTCCTCATATCTCTTACGATTGAATTTTGGGGGGCAGCAAAGGTCGCCCTGCGGGATAAGGGATTTTCCTCGGTTAATCGATCCAGTCAAGCAACAGCCCTGGGTCCTTTTGTTTGGATCGATGGGGTTGAGGAACCTGTTCATTCCTTGCAGGGGTACCCGGGGGCTTCATGTCTCCCAGTGAAGGGAGATTGTCATTTACACGGCCTGCAACAGGGTGTGCTGGGATCTCATCAGCCATGATTATGGGTGGCGGGGCAGGGGAGGAATGGTCAGAAACCGGGAAAGCATCGTGGGCAGGAGCCGGGCCGGCAGATCCCGCTTTCATGAGCAGAAAGTCGATGTACATCTCAGCCTGGCTTCGTTGTTCGGGTGATAGACGAGATACCTTTTCCTCGAGTGAACCCATGTGCAACCTCGACATTATGTGTATACATCTTTCTGTAGCTGGTACGGTATTAAACCAACACAGCTCGGTACACCTGACTCCTGATAGGATTGATGCAGGAATTATCAGGTCGAATGCACTGCATCAGGGATTTATCTGGTTGAGAAGAATAAGAATCCTGCAGCTGTGTTCTGCAAGAGAGGTGCGAATATATGCCTCATCAAGGTCTTTTCCCCCGGTAAAAGTACCATGGCCCCGGGCAATCGCTACCGATGAAACGAGCAGTCCCTGTGAAATATTCAATGCCAGCTCCTCACTTCCGGGGACTCCGGTTACGATTGGGATACAGGGACAGAACAGATGTCCTTCTGAATCTACCGGGGATATGATATCATTTGAGATGGAAAGGGTGACTGCATGGGGCGGATGGGCATGGACGACCGCTCGGTGGGGGGTCTCTTTGTAAATCTGCCGGTGGACGCGGTATTCGCTTGAAGCCTGGCGGGGGGCTTGCCCTACAAGGGGAACATACACCAATTCGCCAGGGAGATCAAGGTACGATCCATGCCGGGTTATGTAGAACCCATCATCTGATCGGATGCTGATGTTCCCAAAATTCGCTTTGATGAGTCCTTCAGAAACGAGCCGGCGTCCGATCCGGCAGAAATCCTCTGTGATCTCTCCTACATCCCTCATAATATGAGAAAAAAATTATCTGAACTGGACCCCGACATCCTTCATTTTGTTAAACCGTGCAATGTTCAGGAGGAGTGGGGTCAAACACTCGACCATGGAGGAGACTGCGAGTGGTCCGGCATCGTAGGCTTTCACTCCAGGGATACTCCTGACAAGATCCAATACGGTCGCCTTTGAAAGGGAATCGTCGCCACAAACCGGTACGGCAAGGTCGAGGGTTTCATTCAGTGCTTTCCACTTGTTGGCTGCAACAGTGTTAAATGCAGAACAGAGTCTCGTCTCTTTTGGGAGCAGTCGTTTGATAAGGAGTGCAGCTGATCCATCAGGTGGAGGGGTATAGACGAAGAAGTCACGTTTTTCCATGGGATTGACAGGGGATATCACAAGCTTGTTTTCGAATCCATGGAGCGAGGCGAGGGTTGGTTCCACATGCCTGAAGGGGATCGCGAGGATAATAATATCAGATCGATCTATGGCCTCCTGATTGGAATAACCGCTGACGGAACAGGGCAGGCCAAGTTTTGTGACCGTTGCATAACATACATCACTTGACTCCACTGCTTTTTCCTCCTCCCGGGATCCTATCACCACGTTATGGTTCGGGGAGAGGCGCATCGCGATCCCTTCCCCAATGTCCCCTGTACCACCAACGATACCTATCTTCACCTAATCCACCAGCGGAAGAAGCATTGATTCGAGGGAGTCTGAACTGGTGACCCCTTCCAGTGTCCTCACCACTTTCCCATCTTTTTCGATAATAAGGGTTGGAACGACCCTTATCCCATACTTGTTGGCGAGATCCATGTTCTGATCCACATCAATCTTCCTTATCTCGATTCTCTCTCCCATATTCTGCTTGAGTTCTTCAAGATAAGGTCCCTGTCTTCTGCAGGGGCCGCACCACTCGGCAAAAAAGTCCAGAACTACTGGTTTTCCCATCTGTATTACCTTCAGAGTGGTCGGTGGAAAAAGAAGATAAAGATTGTTATCGGGTTATTTGGAGAGGATCGCCATGATTATTTTACCATATGCAGGCCTTGTGACGAGCACTCCGATAAGGACCCCGAGGATGGTGATGATGGCAAATCCACGGAGGGTTGAGAGATCCATCAGCGCAAGCGGGAGCATTGCGATAATGACCGTGGCTGCTGAAACCATGATAATACCAATAGCCCTCGTGAGACGCTTCTGGTAGATATTAGGCGATGGGACTTTGCCTTCATGGAGGATCTCATCAGTGATGATGACCAGCTGGTCAATACCGGTACCGAGCACCGCAATCAGACCTGCGATGGCCGCAAGATCCAGTTGTTGTTGGATCAATGCAGCAATTCCGAGAAGGATTACAATCTCGGACATATTGATACCGATCATGGGGAGTACGATTGCCGGCTCGCGGTAACGGAAGAAGATCACAATGCCAACCGCTATCGCTGCAACGATGAAAGCTACGACAGCCATCGTCTTGAAGTAATCTGATAGGGCAGCTGGCACATAGCCCGAACCCGCAACTTTTACCTCAACCGGGAGAGCTCCTGCCCGGAGGTGGATTTCCAGGGTTTTTGCATCATTGAGGCCATCTTCGCCCGATCCTGTGGATGCATAGAGTTCACGGATAGGTTCGACACGTATCTGGGCTGCGAGATCAGTTGAGAGCGGGGCAGAGTATACAACATTTCCATCGAGCAGCATATCTAGATAATGCTGATCAGGTGCAGCGGTTGCCCCATACTTGATCGCTCCATCCCTGAACTGGGCAGCACCTTCCTCAGTCAGGGTAAAGGAAACGCCCCATGCGTTGCCCCCCGGGGGTTGTTGTGTGGGAACGCCGACAGTATTGATAGCATCACCATAGAGGATGTGTTCGGTTGCATTCCCTGTAGTGTGAACCCGTATCTCAAACCTGCCCTGCTTTCCGACAATCTCCTTTGCCTGGCTCAGGCTCACCCCCGCCAGCTCTACTCTTACATATTGTGAGACCCCTGAAAATCCGGTGAGGGGATTGACCTTTGCATCCTTGGTGCCGAGTGCGTTGAGCTTGTCTTCCAGGATTTTCTTCACCAGTTCAGCCGTTTCTTTGGAGACCCCCTGGTCATAACTGGTCAGTCTTCCGCCGGATTCTGCAAAGACAGTTTCAAGCTGGTCGCGGGGGAAGAATTTCCGGATCTCCAGTTTATCATCATCAATGAGGTAGATCTCTGCGTCGAGCTTCTTCTGGAGGTCAGCTAAAAATTCTTCGGCTGGTCTTTCTGTTTCAAAACCCACCACCTCAGCCTGGAATTCCATCTGAAGCCAGGTACCATCGGAGAGATCGAGCCCGTACTGGAGATTGGTTGTGAACTTTTCATCCTCTATATGGGGATATATGAGAAACACGGATGCTATGAGAAGGATGATAAGGAGTGCAACCTGCCATGTCTTCAGGAGATCTACCAGTTTCTGGGTATTCATTTCGATCCCTTCCTCTTCACGGGGGTGACCTTCGCTTTCGAAGTATCCTCAGTCTCCTTCACAGTGCCACCCCTGCCTAGCATGTACCACTTGATGATACCCGCATTCGTCAGCCAGGTGTTCATCATGTCGATGAGGAGGCCGATAAACAGGACAGCAGAGATTTCCGGAATCACCGGGATATTTCCGAAATAACTGACCGCCCACATTGCGGCAATGGCAGCCATGGTGGTGGTTGTCATGATGATACCCGTCCTGAAAGCACCCGCAAGTTTCTCATCAAGCTTACCCTGGCGCTTCAGGACACGCATCGTCAGGAGAATATCGCTGTCCACAGAGTACCCAATCAGCATAAGGAGTGCTGCAGTGGTTGGCAGTGTCAGCTCAATCCCGACTATGGTCATAACAGCGGCAGTCATCGCAATATCCGCAAAGGCTGAGAGAACGACCGCTGCTGCCGGAACGAATGTCCGGAATGCCAGGAACACCACAATCGTCATGCCTATGAAAGATAAGACAAGCGCAATGGCAGCCTGTTTCTGGAGTGTCTCCCCGAATGAAGCTCCGATCTGATCAATCTTTGCGTCGGGATATCGTTCGTTGATCAGGGTTGCGAGGGACTGGAGCGAATCATCATCCATGGGTCCGAATTTTATATATTTCCCATCACTGACTCCTTCTCCGATACTGACCAGAGGATATCCGGAGAAAGTGGCACTGAGGCTGTCAGGGGTGTCAGAAGTAAATACCGTGACAGCCGTCCCCCCGGAAAAATCCATTCCCGGTGTTACCGGCATACCTGTGGTTGCGAACGTGTAGCCGAGCACCGCAAGGGATAGTATCAGGAGAACCAGGGGGATTGCCACCATCTGCTTTGGGGTGTAGCGGTTCACATCGTAATTGATAAATCCCATAGCATTAAGGTTCGTAACCTACGATTAAAAGGTTTTAGATAATTCTCGCCCAAATATGCTCAAATGGTAGATTTACAATAAAAGAGCGGAACTGGAGGCCGGGAAAAAAACAAAAATATTATATAAACTTGGCGGTATTACCTCAGTATGAGATCTCCACATGAGATCAAAGGAGTCATCGAGATCCGGCTGAAGAACTATCTTTCCCGGGACAGGACCGGTGTCAGGCGTGCACTCCTCCATCTTTTCCTCCAAGTGAAATACCTGACCATTTCAGATATTTTTGCCATCCTTGCCCGGAAATTCTCCATCAGCTATCATTCTCTTGCGGCGATGGTGGGACTGATCGCCTCAAAGATCGGAATTCTTCATATCACCAAAAGTCGGGAGGGATCCTGCAGCGTATATTCCCTCAAGGAACAATATGCCGGTATGGTGAAAAGGATTGTTTCCTGAAGGGAAGGGAACACTTTTTTCATGATTGGCTGCTCATGATGTGAGCAGAGCATGCACGCACGAGAAAGTCATCATTCTTCGATTGGAGAGATCAGGATTACCGATGAGGTGATAGCCTTTATCATGAAGCGGAAATGTGATTTTCGCATTTCTACTTCCTGTGGGGGCCCAATCCTCCTGCCCGTCAGTATAAAACCCCCAAAACCAACGGATATTCAAATCCCTGCAGGGGATTATACCATATTCGTCTCTGTTCATCAGGCACGATATCTCTCGACCGTGCATATGGGTCTGATCCCTTATTTTATGGATGAGATCAAGGAAGAATCGAATTGCCCTTATGAGCTTTGAAGAACTGGAACATACCGCGGACATCAGGATACGGGTACGAGGTACAACGCTCGAAGAGCTTTTTTCCGAGGCAGCCCGGGCCCTCATGACAATAGTATACAAAAATATAAACCAGGGAAATATCCGACGACATGTCGAAGTGGATGCCGATGATACCCCCTCCCTCATCCGCGAGTTTCTCTCTGAAATTCTTTTTGTTTCCGAGGTAGAGGAGATGGTCATCACCGGGGCGGATATCCATATTGCGGGCAATCATCTCACCGCCAATCTCACCGGGGAACCATTTTCCACGATGAAACATTGCGGTGGCAGGGAGGTGAAGGGGGTCTCCTACTCAGATCTTACCATCCGCCATGAAGGGGACTCTTATATACTTGAGGTCATCTTTGATGTGTGAAGAGCCATGCTCCCCGGAATAAAACGTGTCGCCCCATTTGAATGGGAAGTGCCGATCGGAACAGTCCCCGGCATGCGGGTACCGGGCAGGTTTTTCCTGTCAGATGAGCTTGCCAAAACCCTTGAGGAGGGTGCGGTGCAGCAGCTCGCAAATGTTGCAACGATGCCGGGAATTGTGAAGAATTCGCTTGCCATGCCGGATATCCACTGGGGGTACGGTTTTCCCATCGGTGGTGTTGCTGCGTTTTCAATTGAAGAGGGGGTCATCTCTCCCGGGGGTGTTGGATTCGATATCAATTGCGGTGTCAGGATCCTCACCACCCCGCTCCATGAAAAGGATATCGTGAAGAAACGGGAACTGATAGAACGTCTTTTCAACGCGGTACCCACTGGGGTGGGTGCAAAAAGCACCATGCGGCTCTCCCCTAAAGAGCTTGAAGGGATGCTCATAAGAGGAGCGAAATGGGCAGTCGATCAGGGTTTCGGGATGGAGAGCGATCTGGTCCACTGCGAGGAGCAGGGAGCCATGGCTGGTGCCGATCCCAGCGCCGTTTCTGCAAAGGCCCGCCAGCGTGGCATGCCCCAGAGCGGGACTCTTGGGGCAGGAAATCATTTCCTGGAAATCCAGACAGTCCGGGAGATTTTTCAGGAGGGGGCGGCTGGTGCGTACGGGCTTTTTCCCGGCCAGATCTGTATCATGATCCATTGTGGTTCACGGGGGCTGGGACACCAGGTCTGTACTGAACATCTGAAGGTTCTGGAAGGGGCAACAAAAAAATATGGAATTGTCCTTCCTGACCGGCAGCTTGCCTGTGCGCCTATTACCTCATCGGAAGGAAGGGCGTATTTTGGTGCCATGGCAGCCTCATCGAACTATGCGTGGGCAAACCGGCAGGTGATAATGCACATGGTGCGGAAGGTATTCTCCGGGATGTTCGATATCCAGTACGAGGAAATGAATCTTGTTTATGATGTAGCCCACAACGTCGCCAAACGAGAGGAGCATGTTGTCGATGGCAGGCAGATGAAGCTTTGTGTGCATAGAAAGGGTGCAACACGTGCATTCGGTCCCGGATGTGCTGACCTGCCCCGGGAATATGCCCCTTGGGGACAGCCGGTCATTATCCCTGGGAGCATGGGAACCTCCTCATACCTCCTTCACGGTACAAATGAAGCAATGGTGAGAACGTTCGGGTCAACCTGCCATGGATCGGGGAGGATTATGAGCCGTACAAAGGCCAAGAAAGCGCTCTCAGGAAGGGAAGTGAGAGAATCTCTTGCTGCTGAGGGGATCATTATCCGTGCCCCGCATGATGGCGCTATTGCCGATGAAGCGCCGGAGGTCTACAAGCCAAGTGATGAAGTGGTCAGGATTGTTGATTCGGCCGGTATTTCGCGCCTGGTCGCGAGATTTGTTCCGCTGGGAGTGATCAAAGGGTGATATGCAGGGCAGGACTCCTGTGGGATTCACAGCTGCTCTTCTCCCGGTACATAGAGGAGAGCGGTGTGCCGTGCGAGCATGTCACCCCTCACATGGTAGCTGCGCCTTTCTTCAGGGGACGATTTGTCACCCTTATTATCCCTACGGGTTTTGCAAATCCGGGATACTCGTGCCTCCTCCCTGCCCTGAAAGCATCATCGTCCCGAATCAGTCGGTTCGTCTCTCGTGGCGGGCATCTACTCGTCTTTGGCGCATCATCTGAACGTGAAGATGCGTACGACTGGCTCCCGCAACAGATCCGATATCGCCATGATTATGGGTGCCGGAATCTTGAGATTGATACCAGCCACTATGCTTCTTCCCTTCTGGAGGGATATGATACGCATGCGGTCGAATGTGATGGATATTTTACCGAATACGAAGGCCGCATTGTTGCTTCTTCGTGTGGAAATCCTGTAATGATAGTACAAAACATTGGGAGGGGCGAGATTGTGGTCACCACGGTGCATGAATATCCTTCAAAGGCTTTTCTGAAAACATTCTGTTCAGCACCGGAGGAAACATTATTTTGACTGGAAGCGTGGATTCTATGAGAGAGGTACCGATGAACCGTTTCATCATCTCAACCGGGTCCACTGCCGATGACCTTATCCCTGTAGGAATGGCATTGCATGAAATGCTCAATCGCCTTCCCATTACTGCACGATCAAAGCAAAAGCCTGGAGTCCGAATTGAGTCGGGAACCATTGTGGACAGGGAGTATACAGGGCCAGTGCTCGAACAGGTTCTGGAAGAGAATAAAGTGTTAAAAGTGACCCCGAAGTCTGGCGCATATAAGGGTGTTCCCGTTGTGGTTAGTCCGATCCGTGACAGCACCGGTGATGCTATCGTCGCTATCGGGGTCGTTGATATCACGGGAATATTTGATCTTGCAACGCTTATGGAGCACCAGGCGTTCATCCTCGAGCAGGTATGCGGAAAGGATCCCTGCCCACTCCCGTCCGAACAGATCAATGCAAAAAGGTAATGAGAATGTACGACGCGGCATTCAAAGTCCTTGAAGTTCTTGAGGGATCAGAAGGTCCTGTCTCCGGAGCATATATCAGCAGTAAGCTGGGGATATCGCGATCAGCAGTCTGGAAACACATCAAAGAACTGATCAGCATGGGATATGAGATCTCAGCCTCACAAAAAGAAGGATACCGCCTCACAAAGAAAAGCAACCGACTTCTCCCATACGAGGTCCATAAGAAACTCAGGACCAGCTTTATTGGGAAAAAAATACGCTACTTCGAAAATACTCCTTCAACTATCTGGGTGGGTAAGCAGATTGCGAGCGAGGGTGATGCCGGGCTTCTCCATGGCATGGTTATCATTGCTGAAGAGCAGACGGGAGGGATTGGAAGACTCGGACGATCCTGGGTATCGCCAATCGGGGGCGTCTGGATCACCATTGTACTCAAACCCCGCATTCCCATTGATCGTGTTTTCATGGTTACGATGGCGGCATCGGTTGCTGTCGCTCGTGCAATCAGGAAAGAATATGATCTCGGCGCGCTGATCAAGTGGCCCAACGATATCTATATCGGTGACAAAAAGGTGGCAGGTCTCCTTCTCGAACTCTTTGCCGAAGCAGATGATATCCACTACTGTCTGCTCGGGATAGGTGTTGATGTCAATATCTCTCCCCAGGATCTTGAGGGGGTAAAGAGCGCGGTCACCTCAATCTCGGCCGAAATGGGTCATGATGTTGACCGGGCATCGTTTCTCGCACGGCTGCTCCGCGAATTTGAGAGCCGGTTTCTCCTTATTGAAGCAGGGGAGTATGAGGCAGTGACCCGGGAATGGAAATCCCTCTCATGTACGTTGGAGCACCGCGTACGGATCAACACCATGAAAGCGACTTTTGAGGGAGAAGCAATTGATATTGATGAGTTTGGAGCGCTCCTCATCAGGAAAGACAATGGTAAGATCGAGAGGGTGATTGGCGGTGACTGTATCCAGCGGTAATACTTTATCGTCAACAAGAAAAAAATATATGGTTGACGATGTTTCATGCCCCGGAGCGGGCGCTCCTTCTCACTGAGACTGCTGCATTCACCGGGCTCATAGCAGTGGGATCCTGGATATCTATTCCATTCGTTCCCGTTCCTTTCACGCTGCAGACACTGTTCGTTCTCCTCTCCGGGGCTGTCATGAAGCGCTATGCCCTTTTGCCCACAGGATTATACGTCCTGATGGGCTTCATCGGTATCCCTGTTTTTCATAATGGGGGTGCAGGTCTGGGGATCCTGCTTGGGCCCACAGGAGGGTATATCCTTGGATTCATTCCTGGTGCATGCATCACAGGAATTTTTTTCGAACGTTGTGAACGATCTGCAAGGCTCCTAGGCATACTGTTCGGAGATGGGTGCATTTTTCTTTGCGGCATCGCATGGCTGATTCTCTCCACCGGGCTCTCTCCCTCTATCGCATTTCTTGTCGGAGTGCTCCCTTTCATTCCTGGTGACGTAGTGAAAGGATATGCGGTCTGGGTTATCGGAGAGCGCCTGGATAAGGTGAATACAATGAAGAGAGAAGAGGTGCCTGGCACATGATCGTTGTCCGGAACTTAGTCTTTCGAAGGCTCTCCATCCCTGAACTCACGATACCCCCAGGGTATGTGTCATTGATAGGTCCAAACGGCAGCGGGAAGACGACGTTTCTCCGGGTGCTTTCGGGTGTCCTGAAACCTGCAGAAGGGGCTGCCCTTATCGATGGTACGCCACTCCGGGAACGCCGTATTGGTTTTATAAATGAGTATCCCGACAGAAATATACTTTTTTCACGGGTTTCAGACGAGCTGGCATCAGCGCTGCGATTTTCTCATCTCCCTTGTGAGGAGATTACCCGGAAAGTGGACCTGACTATTGAGCGTGCAGGGCTCTCCCACCTCGCTGATCGGTATATCCATACTCTCTCAGGAGGGGAGAAGGTGCTGGTAGCACTTCTTTCGGCTACTATCCATTCACCGGAAGTGCTCCTTCTGGACGAATTTGATTCACACCTTGACGAGCATGCAGTTGATGCTGCAGAACAGGTCATCAGCAGTTCTGGAGCAGTATATGTAATACGATGTACCCAGAATATGGACATTGCGTCCCGGTCTGAGACTTTGATCGCCCTTTTTAATGGCCGGATCCGTTCAATTGGTGCTCCTTCTGAAGTATTTTCCGCGCTTTCCGGGACCTGTTATGTCCCATTCGCATGGAGGTCTCGGGTTGAAACTGGTCCTTGACAGGATCATCATGAAGCGGGGATCTTGGTCCTGCGCCGCTGATGGTATCCTGGTTCCGGGGATTCACCTGATAACAGGGAGGGTAGGATCAGGGAAAACGACTCTCGCCGAGCTCATCTGCGGGCTTCTGGAACCAACATCCGGGGAGCTCGTCCTTGATGGGATCTCATCCTGGATGCTCTGCCAGCAGTTTCCTGAATACCATGTCATCGGAGCAACGCTGGAGAAAGAGGCCCAATCATATGGTATTGTTCCGGAATTAGCGCTTGATAGAGCTGGATTGACCGGAAGGGGTGGGGAAGATCCATTCTGCCTTTCCCGCGGGGAGCTCCGGAAGTTCCAGTTCTCATGCCTCTCACTGTGTGACCGGGATCTGTTTGTTTGGGATGAACCATATAGTGCCCTTGATTGCCGTCAGAAGCAAAGAGTGGCACAGCACCTTTCAACCCGCTCTTCTGGGATCACAATACTATTCACCCACGAACAGCGTTATTTCCCAAAGACCGATTACCTCTGGGAGATGTGCGATGGAGTCCTCAAATACGTTGGAAAAGTGCCTGAAGCACTTCCCTGGTGGGAGCATGCACCCTCTCATATCCGGTTTCTCATCGGCAAAGGGGTAATCCCGGCAAACCTGACTGAAGAGGATTTGGGGGAAGCTCTGTGCAGGATGCAAGGCTGAGGCTCTTCTCGGTGCTCCTCCTTTCTGCGGCTACCTACCTCAGCGTAGCAGGAGCACTGCTCACTTTATTCTGGCTTTTTCTCTACCCAGGATCTCTTGTCTCCACCGTCAAGTCAAAGGCATTGTATATTCTCCTCCCTTTCACCGGAATCGTCGCTCTGGTCATGCAGATCATAGGGGAGAATGGAATATCGTACTTTATCCGGATTGGCATCCTCCTTCTCCTCGCGTTCACGATATTCCAGGGCTGGACCCCGGGGGAGTTCCTTGATCTGGCAGTCTGGCTCTTTGGCACAGGGATCGGATTCGACATCGGGCTCGCTATCGAATTAACGATTCAAGGAATCAAAGATGCTGACCAGGACTGGTCTCGTGTCCTCACCGCTATGAAGTTGAAGGGGATGCATCCCGAATTTTGGAACCTGGCTTCTATCGGATTCCTGATGATTCATCTCCGCCTGTTACGGGCGGATGACCAGGCAGATTTGCTCACTACCCGAGGATACAAATCAGGGGGAAGCTGCTGCCCGCATTTCGAGCCATCAAATCGTGACATAATTGCGTCATTGTGTGCAATTCTCATTTTACTCGTTTCTTTTACGGCGGTTCGTGATATTTTTATACTTATGATGTAAAAGATTTAAAGGTTTGAAAAAATTCCTCCTTTATCATCGAGCCGGAGTAACCTGATGTCCACAAGACTGCTGATCACTGACACCACCCTGCGGGATGCCCACCAGTCCCTGATTGCCACACGCATGAAGACCGAGGACATGATCCCCCTTGCCCGCACTATCGATAAGGTTGGATTCTTCTCAGTGGAAGCATGGGGTGGAGCCACATTCGACTCAAGCATCCGGTACCTTGCAGAGGATCCATGGGACAGGGTGCGGATGCTCAAGGAAGAGCTGAAGCACACCCCGATACAGATGCTCCTCCGTGGACAGAACCTTGTCGGATACCGTCATTATCCGGATGATGTCGTTGACCGTTTCGTCACCCATGCCTATTCGGTCGGCGTAGATATCTTCCGCGTTTTCGATGCCCTGAATGACATCAGGAACATGAGGGAATCAATGAAGATGGTGAAGGAGGTGGGGGCACACCTCCAGGGCTCAATCTGTTACACGACGAGTCCGGTCAACTCCATTCCTGGGTTCATCGAGATGGTCAAAGAACTGTATTCTCTTGACTGTGACTCCATCTGCATCAAGGACATGGCGGGACTAATCATGCCCCATGCGGCAAGGGATCTTATCACCGGGATCAAGGATGAGATAGATATCCCGGTCGATCTTCACAGCCATTCCACAAGCGGCATTGCTTCGATGAGTTACCAGGCGGCAATCGAAGCCGGGGTGGATATTGTTGATACCGCGATGTCCCCCTTCGCGCTTGGGACCTCCCAACCTCCGACTGAAAGTGTCGTGGCATCACTCAAAGGGACCTCCCGGGATCCAGGACTTGATCTTCATCTGCTGCTCGACGTCAGGGATATCTGTAGCAAAATGAGGGAAAAATACGGGGGGATACTGGATCCAATATCAGAGCGGGTCGATAGTAATGTCCTGCTCTACCAGTTACCAGGCGGCATGATATCAAATCTCGTCTCGCAACTGAGAGAGCAGGATGCTCTCGACAAGCTGGATGATGTTTTCGCTGAAGTCCCTCGGGTCAGAGCAGATCTTGGCTATCCTCCCCTGGTGACCCCCACCTCGCAGATAGTTGGAACCCAGGCAGTACTGAATGTGCTCCTCGGAGGTGACCGGTACCGGAATGTGACGAACGAGGTGAAGGACTATGTCCGTGGGCTCTACGGAAAACCCCCCGCTCCTATCAGCGATGAGGTCAGAAAACTCATTATCGGAGATGAACCGGTTATTACGGTCCGGCCCGCTGATCTTCTGGAACCGGTATTCGAAAAAATGAAGGAGCAGGCAATCGCAGATGGGCTCGTAAAGAAAGGGGATGAGGATGTCCTTACCTATATCCTCTATCCTGCAATCGCCCCTTCATTCCTGAAAGGTGAGCGGAAACCGGAGGAACTCCCTGTGAAAAATCAGAGGCAGTCCTCACCAGCTGACATACCTCATGCAATGGAGGTGGAAGTGGATGGCGAGGTTTTCAACGTCCGCATTCTCTCTGTCGGTGGCAGCGCGGTAACCTCATCAGCAGCTCCTGCTCAGAAAATACCCAGGGGAGATATTCAGGGCGGGATAAAATCGAATATGCAGGGGATGGTACTTGAGGTCGCAGTAAGCCGGGGATCTGAGGTGAAAAAAGGAGATCTGCTTGTCGTCCTTGAGGCAATGAAGATGGAGAATCCGATCCATTCTCCGACTGACGGCAGAGTCTCTGATATTTTTGTGAATGCAGGGGATGTGGTGCAGAGCGGGGATGTGCTCCTGGTGGTGGAATGAAATACTTCGAAAAGGTTCTCATTGCAAACCGTGGAGAGATTGCAATCAGGGTGATGCGGGCTTGCAGGGAACTGAATATCGAAACAGTGGCCATCTACTCAAATGCTGATAAGGATGCCCTTCATGTCAAATATGCGGATGAGGCATTTCTCGTGGGGGAGGCCCCGCCCTCCAAGAGTTACCTGAATATCGAGCGGATTGTTGATATCGCAAAAAAATCCGGGAGTGAAGCGATCCATCCGGGATACGGATTCCTTGCCGAGAATTACCATTTTGCAGAACGATGCACCGATGAAGGGATCACGTTTATAGGGCCTTCCTGGCGGACGATCAGGGCAATGGGATCCAAGATCGAGAGCAAACAGATGATGCGGGAAGCGGGAGTTCCGGTTGTACCGGGTACCCCTGGTGGGGTGAAGGAGCCGGATGAAGCACGGAAGATCGCTGAAGAGATCGGCTACCCTGTCATCGTGAAGGCAAGTGCTGGTGGCGGCGGAATAGGGATGCAGATAGTCAACGATGAAACAAGCCTCGAGGATGCGATCAGCGCGGGAATGCGCATGGCCGAATCTGCATTTGGTGATGCGACGGTATTTATTGAAAAATACCTTGTCAAGCCGCGACATATCGAGTTCCAGGTGCTCGCAGACGAACACGGGAATGTGGTCCACCTCTATGACCGTGAATGCTCAATCCAGCGGCGTCACCAGAAACTTGTCGAGGAGGCTCCCTGTCCGATCATGACGAGCGAACTCCGGAAGCGAATGTCAGAATCCGCAATAGCAGTGGCAAACGCCTCCGATTACTGGAACGCGGGAACAGTTGAGTTCCTCTACTCCGAAGGGAATTATTACTTCATGGAGATGAACACGCGTCTTCAGGTAGAACATACCGTCACCGAGCTCATCACCGGTATTGACATTGTCAAAGCACAGCTTGCGGTAGCCGCTGGAGAAACCCTATCGTATGACCAGGCAGACATCAGCATCCGGGGACATGCGATTGAATGCCGAATCAACGCAGAAGACCCGCTCAACAATTTTGCAGCCGACCCGGGAAAGATCCTTCGCTACCGTTCACCCGGCGGGCCGGGGATGCGGGTCGATTCAGGGATACACATGGGATACACCATCCCAACCAATTATGATTCGATGATTGCAAAGCTCTGTGCCTGGGGTATGAACCGGGCGGAAGCGATTGACCGGATGAGGCGGGCTATTTATGAGTATGTTATCATCGGGGTCAAGACCACCCTGCCCCTCCATCATGCAGTGATGCATAACCAGCATTTCATCAATGGTGATACCCATACTCATTTCCTCCAGGAAGAACATATCATGAAAACACTCCCCCGTTATGTACGCGAGGAGGAAAAGAGAATGCAGACGCTTGCTGCCTCCCTCCGCCAGGGAAAGGAGATTGCGGCGATAACCGGTGCAGTCAATGTATATCTCCAGAACAGGAAAAAGGCGTGAGTGACTGTCCAGGAGTTATCTCTCTTTTTTCGTTTTCTCCAGCTTTTTCAATTCACAATTGTACCGGTTCTGGAACTGAAAAAGGCGACGATAAAATAAACCTTGAGCAAGCACAGGAGAACCTTTAATAGGATTTGTATCGTTTTTATTATGCACTTTTGTGCGCTGCGGTGGCCTAGCTGGTTAGGGCGCCAGACTCATAGGGTAATGTGCAATTCGAGGCGCCGTCATCTGAGACATCTGGAGATCGTGGGTTCGGATCCCACCCGCAGCATTCTAACCTAAGGTTCAATGCTTCCGGGCTTTGTTTATATACCCACTTTACAAACAGCTTTTTGTATGCCTTCCATAACTCATATACAAGAGCACTTTTCTCAGACCAGGATTGACGACACTCAGCGCCATATATCGCGGTATTTGAGTGAGGGAAAAATCACCCCCCTTGATGCCAGATTCATCAGCGAATTTATTGCCGAGCGACGGGCAGCCGGGGGGATCAGTCAAAAGAGGTCCGATAAACTCGCCTATACCCTCTTGGGATGGCGTCGCTACCTTCCAGAATTTACTTCCCTCACGATCGGGGCGGTCTATACCGGGATTGAGGCTATCAAACATGCCGAGAATAACAATGGCCGGTCATTCAAGCAGAACACTCTCTCCGATCATGTGACAATCCTCAAGCTGTATCTCCTCTGGATGATAGAGAACGAATACTCAGACCTTCCAGAGAAGAAGATCAGGGCAATCAAAACCCCTCGAAGGGATACGCAGACGAAGACGGCATCGCAACTCCTGACGCCCGAGGAGATCCAGACCCTTATCAAGTATTGCCGGAGTTCTCGGGACCGTGCCATGATCATGACCCTCTACGAAGGGGGCTTCCGTCCTGGGGAGATCTGCCAGCTCGCTTGGGGAGACCTGAAGGCCGACTCAAAGGGTATCGCCGTGAATGTCAATTTCAAGACCGGGATCACGCGATACGTCCGCCTGGTCATGGCAAAGAAATACATCGCAGAATGGCGAGCCGACTACCCGCTCTCCATCACCGAGAAGTCTCCCGTATTCCTCACCGAAACACGCGAGGAGCTCAAGTGGCACACCATCGCTGCCCAGATCCGGAGGATTGCAAAGAGGGCAGGGATCACCAAGCACCTTACGCCGCATCTCTTCCGCCACTCAAGGATCACTCACCTGCTCCAGGAAGGGGCCAAGGAAAGCACGGTCAAACTGATGATGTGGGGTTCTTTGAGTACGGATATGCTCACGACATATGCCCACCTGACCGGCCGGGATATTGATGCGGACATTTCACGTCTGTATGGGCTCGAAGAAGACCCCACGGCGAAAGAAAATGCGCGGCTGGAACCACGGATATGTCCGACGTGTAATTTGATTAATCCGCCCGGTGAAGATTATTGCAGAGGGTGTATGGAAGCTTTATCGATTGAGGCCATTTCTGAGGAGGAAGCAATCCGACGGTTTGTCTTAAATCATCCCAGGATAATTCGTAAGTACTTGGACAAAAACGAACAGAATAACCTTCACGCTCCACTTGGAAAGATTTAAAACCGATTTTCATCTTCATTTTTACTTGTATGTGATCGACGGTTTCTCCTTCCCTCTTCCGATCTGGTCGCGTACAGGTGATAGATTGAAATCAGAAATTCTTTACACTCGACGTGACGCCATTGATGCCTATGAGCGTCACACCGGTTTTCAAGGCATCGGACAGTTTCTGATAGAAGAGGGATTGATCATCGTCAAAGAAGAGGAACCGTCATGTGCAGAATAGTGGGCTCCCCCCGTATGTTTTCGCCTTCCATAACGTCAACAGAGAGGGAACCCATATGTTCCTTCCTTCTTGAAGGTAAATATCTTTTTATCCCGGCTCTCTCGGAGGCGTTCTGATGGCCGCCCGAAAGGCAAAGAGATGCGCCTATTACCAGAGCCGGAAGCGTGGGAAATGGACCGAGATGGTCTGCACCCTTCCATCGAGAGGGCTCTGCCCGAATCCCCGATGTCAGGCCAACCCGGAATCCCTGGAGCCGGTGCCGGATGCCGGCGAGTGAGGATTCCGGGACCGCACCTCTCCCCAATCACAACCGGGGCCGGGCCGTGGAGGCCATGGCGTTTGCCCTCCTGCGCAAACGAGGCTACCATGTCATCCGCTCGATGCGGTACTCCTCGGTGGTGCACCTGGTTGCCTGGTGCGACAATGGCCATCCCTTGTTCGTCCACGTGAAGCGGACCCGGCAGGAGGTGGCCGGTGCGATTGAAGCGGCAGCTCTCTGGCGGAGTGATGTCGCCGCACTCCAGGCTCTTCCCCGGTGGGATGGGGTATCGGTGCAGCTCTGGGTCCATGCCGGTCCGAGGGGCTGGCGGTTCTTCGAAGTGTTACCCGGGGGGGTCCTTGAGGTGCAGAGCCATGTGGCGTGAGCAGGACGATGGCCATATGGCGGAACGGAAGATCTGTCCCATCATGTCGGAAGCGAAGGGGATCGTCCTCTGCCAGGGGAAGAACTGTACTGCAGCGTATCCCCGCACCCTGATGGGAGGGACCTTCTGGTACTGTGAGCTCATCGAGGGTCATCCACCCCGGTCCGGGAGGGATCATGAGCCATGATCCCCTCCAGGCCGCCGGGATCCTCTTCCTTCCTGGTCAGGTTGTCGAAGTCCGGGCTCTCATGGACGAGGGTATGGCGAGCGGGTATTTCGATGACCTGGGGAAGCTCGCGGACCAGGTTGCCACCCTTGACGGTCTGCCAGGAGTGCAGGGGATCTATGTCACCTTAAACGAAGTGAACCCAGCCCTTCTCTCCCGACGAGCGAACCGGATCAAGTCCCGGCTCTCGAAGAAGGACGCGACAACAGCGGATACCGATATTGTACATCGTCACTGGTTCCCGGTTGATGTGGACCCGGCGAGGCCTTCCGGGGTCTCCTCTACTGATGAGGAGCATCAGGCAGCGATCGATACTGCGGCCCGAGTGTCTGAGTACCTGGCCGGGCTGGGGTGGCCGGATCCCATTGTTGCTGACTCGGGGAACGGTGCTCATCTCCTCTACCGGGTCGACCTTCCGAACGACGACCGGTCCCGCGAGCTGGTGAAACGGTGTCTCGAGATCCTGGCTGCCCTTTTCGATGATGGCATAACCTCGATCGACACAGCGAACCACAACGCTGCCCGGATCTGGAAACTGTATGGGACGATGAGCCGCAAAGGGGACAACACCCCGGACCGGCCGCATCGGAGGTCCGCCCTGATCTCGGTCCCTGAAGAAGTGGAGGTTGTGCCCGGGGAGCTCCTGGAGGGGCTAGCTTCCGCTCTCCCTTCTGCATCACCGGATCCGGTACCGCATCGTGGCAAGGGTAGCAGTAAGTTTCTGGACCTTAATGCCTGGCTCCGGGAACATGGGATTGGTATTGCCAGGGAGAAGCCCTACGAAGGAGGCACACTCTATGTCCTGGACGAATGCCCGTTCTCGGGTGCTCACCGGGATGGTGCGTTTGCCATTCAGTTCCCGAACGGTGCCATCCACGCCGGTTGCCAGCATGCTTCCTGCGGTGGGGGATCGCAGCGGTGGCAGGAACTCCGGGAGAAGTTTGAACCAAGGGATAAACGGACCAGAGCGAAGTCACCAGCACCGGGTATGGGATCCCAGGGAAAGGCTTCTCCACCGTCAGATCCGGATGATCTTCCCGGCCGGGCTGAGGCCCTTACCGTCCTGCAGCACGGGAATCCAAAACAGGCCATGCTCCGGGCCTTTGCCCTGGACCATGAAGGCGACGAGGTAGTGGCCGAGTGTCTTGCCCTCTCCCTTGCCTCCCGTTCGGTCGAAAATACTCATGGATTGCACGTCTCCGTGACCGGCGAGAGTGGCAAGGGGAAGAGTCATGCCTTCAACACCATGCTCCAGCAGGTTCCTGAACGGCTCCGGCTAGCGGACCGCATGAGCAACAAGGCACTCTTCTACATGGAGAATCCCCAACCAGGGTCTGCGATTGTCCTTGACGATCGTGGTCTCTCTGAGGAGATGGCCGAGATCCTGAAAGGTGTCACCACGTCGTTTCGGAAACCCTTCCATTACCTGACGGTCAGCACCGATCGGAAGGGGATGCGATGCACCATCCCGGAGCGGTGCATCTGGTGGGTCGCGAAGGTGGAGGGGGTCGGGGATGACCAGGTCTTCAACCGGATGCTCACCTGTTGGATCGATGACTCGGCAGAGCAGGATGACCGGTGTCTGGCCCGGTCCCTGCACCGCGATGCCGAGATCCCGGTTGATGAGGGTGAAGAATCCCTTCAGGTCCTGACCTGCCGGGCAATGTGGGAGGAGATTGGTGCACGGCGGTTCCATGTGGTGATCCCGTTCGCCCTGCGGATCCAGTTCTCATCCCATTCAAACCGGCGGAATCCCGAGATGCTCCTGGACCTGATCAAGGCGAATGCGGTCCTGCGGTTCATGCAGCGGGAGCAGATCATGTCTGGGCGGATCCGGTGCCTGATGGCTACCCTGGAGGACTTTGACGAGGCAGCCCGTCTCTATGGGCTGTTGAATGGGACTTCCGGTGGGCAGGAGACAAAGCTCACCCGGAAGGAGGCTGACCTGCTGCAGACCATCCGGGAGGGAGACTGGGGCGAGTTCACCATCCCGCAGCTCCAGCGGGTGACCGGGCTCTCCAACAATACCATTCATCGGCTCATTCACGGGTATTCGACGCATGGTAAGACCTACTCCGGTCTCCTGGAGAAATGTCCGGCTGTCGCGTATACGGACCGGACCGTGGTGAGTGAAGAGGAGGGCGGCAGTCTCTCCATGCGGAGGCGGACCAATGCCTACACCTTTGACCGGGGTGTGTATGAGATCTGGTCGGGTGGCGGTTCGGTATGGCTGGATGGTGGCGAGGGTCCTGGCGGGACCTCCACTTCTGATGGAAGCGAATCTGTCACGATCTGTCCCACAATCCCGCGTCAATCCCATGGCAATCGCATGGAAAATGACGCAAGCCAGAATATTGATTCTGCGGGCTCTGATTGTGCAGAAGCCCCTATTATTAATAATATTTTTTTAAGTACACCCCTCTCCCATGGAAAAACTCCGATCGCACAGAACCCTGATGATCACGATCTGCATGGAACTGTGTGTGCGTGTGATGCCGGAATTTCCATGGGACAGGTCCCAGGGGATGCAAATCCTTCTGAAAATGGTCTGAATGAGGATCAGATCGAAGAAACGGCCGATGATGTCTTGCGTCATACCCTGGAGGAAGCACAAAAGATTCCACGGGATTGTGGGGAAGGTCCGGTTCCGATGGAAGGGTCTGTTTCCACTCAAACCCGGTCCCGGATCAACGCGAGGGACTACAAGCCCCTGGAGGTCCCCGACCATGTTTCCTGCCATGTCTGCGGGAGCTCCTGGACCCACTACATCGAGAAGCTGACCGAGGAACGGAAGAAGCGGCCGAAGGACCAGCTCAAGGCCTACCAGGTCTGCAAGCGGTGTTATGCTGCAGCGAAGCGGAAGGCCCAGGAATCGGCGGTAATCCTGCCCGGGACCTATGACCTATCCCGGCTGGAACGGCTAAAGTCCTCTGTCGGTCGCTGCACTATCTGCGAGCTTGATTCTGCGGTTTACATTGATCGGAGCACCGGGACCAAGCTCTGCGAGGTCTGCTACCAGCGGGTGTCCGGATCACCCGACCATGGCGAGGTGAGCGGGTGATCGATATGAGCATAGCTGCCAGAAGCCGGAACAAGGTGAGCGTTCCGCAGTCACCAGCGACCTGCGGGCCGTCTCAACGGTCCGTGGGGAGCGTGTCCACGACAGCCGGTGGTGAGGAGCCTGCGACGAAACCACGGGCGTCACCTACAGCGCGGTGCAGGAAGAGCGATCAGGGAGACGGTGCGAGTGGAGCGGACTGGAGTGAGGACCGACCGGACCGGAACGGAAGGGAGAGGAGTCGAGCACGGTCGACCGGTACCACTCCTCCAGACACCATTGCGGAGTGGCAGTCCTACTCTGATGAGGGGATACGAGGAACAAATACCCTCATCTGTGGTGACTGTGACGAGGGGATGGCACGGATGCGGTCCGGGTCGGTGGATGTCATCTTCACCGATCCCCCTTACCTCGCAGACCTCTACACCGAGGCCTACCAGGTCCTCGCCCGACATGCCGGCCGGCTGCTGGTCCCGGGAGGCTACCTGGTCACCTACTGCCCGCAGTTCCATCTCCCGGTCATCCTCCGGATCCTGGACGGGAGTGGTATTGCCTACTTCTGGCTCTGTGCCCAGCTGAACAGCGGAGCGAAGACCATCGTCTGGTCACGGAACGCGATGTGCGGATGGAAACCGGTGGTGATCTACCAGAAGCCGCCGGTCTCTGCACCGGACCAGATCTTCATTGACGTGCTTCGGGGCGTGAGAGCGAAGGCCTTCCATCCCTGGCAGCAGTCGATCCATGAGACCCTGCACCTTCTCTCCCGGCTGGCAGCACCCGGGGCCCTGGTCCTTGACCCTTTCGCCGGGACCGGGACCAACCTGGTCGCTGCCCAGCTCCTTGGGATGCACTACCACGGTTTTGAGATTGACCCGGCGACCTGCCGGATCGCCCAGGACCGTCTCACTCAACGGCCGCTCGATCTGGCCACCTTTTCAGAGGTTACACCATGACAGCATACTCGACATTCTGCACATGTGAAATCTGCCCGAACTGCAACGAACTGAACGAAAACCCGGCTTATGGGAAGCTGGTCTCCCGTGACATGAACACGGATGCATCGGAGGGAGCGCTATGAACGAGGTGGTAGTGATGAACCTGGGCGATGCCATCGAGATAGCAAAGGAGAAGGAGCGGCAGAACCGCGTCCCTTCATGGAAGCGGTACTACCTCCGGCACCGGGAGCATGAGCTTGCCCGCCGGAAGGAGTACCGGGAGAGCAACAAGGAGGCCATCGCTGAGTACAATCACACCTACTACCGGTCCCGGAAGCTGCGGAAGGCAGTGGCCTCTGGAAAGGGTGGACTTGTGAAGGAGGCCTCCCATGCTTAAGACAATCCTGAATGGGATTGGGCGGTTGGCCGCTATACTGAAAGGAGGGGCTGATCGAGTTGTTGTCCCGGCAGAATCGGAGAGCCAGGCATCCAGGATCCCGGTCGGGGCCCTCTCCACCCCTTCTAGCGAAAGCAGTGAAGCCGTAGTCGATTTGAGCAGATGGACCATTACCGAACATGTTGAATCACCGTTCGAGAAGGTTGGCCGAATCTACCTGGTCGGTCCCGATATGGTGATCCGGTCGGACCTGGACTCTCGAGGATTTCAGGTCCCTCTTGATGATGTTGATGCGGTGTTGGCCAAGATTCCGCAGGACATCCGATTGTTGAAGACGGGGAAGAAGGTGGGTACGGTCCAACTCTCAACCTCGGGGAGGGCAATGAATTTCGCCATAGAGCCGTTCTTTTACACTACGCCATTGCATTCGCTTACGAGGATGCTGGCAGGAGAGCAGAGGAAGGCCCCGTTGTTTGTGGGGAGGGAGCAGGTGGGAGGAAATTGATGTAAATTTGTGCATTCCAGGAAGAGAGAAAAATCCAATCAATTACTTAATCATTTATAAGTAAAGCGCAAATCACATTTGTGTTCGGGGGGATACCGTGGTTTCCTATTGGCTTGATTTATTTACCGGGACAACGTTGAAAGAATTCCGAGATGCCGGTGCAACGGTCAGCGGCTTTCGAGAAAGAAGGAAGAAAACGGTACAGGCAATTCAAAAGGGGGATATTCTTCTCTGTTATGTAACTGGAGTAATGCGATGGGTAGGTGCCTTGGAAGTCCTAGGACCCAGTAAAGACACTAGGGCAATATGGAAAGGCGAAGAATTTCCTGAAAGATTGGATGTTCGCCAAATAATTCTCTTAGATCCCGAATATGGTGTCCAAATGGAGGATCTTCAAGGTAAAGTGGATTTCTATCGAGATGAGTCCGATAGGGGGTATTTTAAAGGATTTTTACGCGGCAGTCCGATAAAATTTAAGCAAAATTCAGATGCAGAATTAATTATCTCGCTTCTTCAGCAGGCACAAGAGAAACCAACATTCCATCCTGTGGATCCCAAAAAAATGGCCCGTGTTCCTCTTTATCGTGTATCCGATAAGGGACAAAAAAAGCAAAAGACCACCTTTGTAAGTATCCCAGAAGAGGAGACGCCAACTAAAGAGGAAATTATCCCCGAAACGGTTTCGCAGCATGTTGAGATTCAATATCTCCTCCTTAAACTCGGATCGGATATGGGATTGGATATTTGGGTTGCCAGAAATGACCGTTCAAGGGTATGTAATGGGGAACTTTTAGGTAATTTACCTGGTATGGTTCAGGAACTTCCCACTCAATTTAATGATGCAACACAGAGGACAATTGAACTCATTGATGTTCTCTGGTTGAAAGGGAATTCAATTCTATCAGCGTTCGAGGTTGAAAGCACTACTTCGATTTATTCAGGATTACTACGAATGAGCGATTTACTCTCGTTACAGCCAAATCTTGATATTAAGCTCTATCTACTAGCGAGCGATGAACGTCGGGACAAAGTGCGCCAAGAGATTCTTCGCCCTACATTTGAATTAAAAACCAAACCTCTCTCAAAGGTATGTGGTTTTATTTCTTTTACTGAAATAAGGAAGAAGATTGAAGGGATCCAAAAATTAGGTATCGCTTCATCCTTGCAACCGAATTTCCTTGAAAATATGGCAGAATATTTTTCAACAGAAGAGAATTAGAGAAAGTAATTATTAGAAATATTTTAAATCCTGGTTAAGTATGTCACAGGGCTACATCTCCGAATTTTTATTTCATTTTGTTGGTAGGGATATTCTCCAAAAAGAAGAGCAATATGAGTTGCTAAAAAAAATAATTTCAGATGGGTGGATTTCTTTTTATCCCCACGAAAAAGATCTTTCATTTGGAATTATCGATATAAATTCAATGAGTAGCCGAAAGTTAGAGGAAATGGTGAATCCAAAGTGTATTTGTTTTGCTGACATCCCTATAGGGGATCTTTCTCTGCATTCTTCAAAATATAGTAAATTTGGGATTGGTTTCAGACGCGATTTTTTAATATCAAAAGGGGCAAATCCGGTTTTTTATATAGAAAAGAATTCTACAATTTTTAAAAATCAGGCTGGGACAAATGACTTGGTTAAATTGACGAAAAATGAATATTATCAGGAGTATTGTAGTAAAACAATCTGGTACTTTTTAATGAGATATGTTGGATGTGTTGAAAAAAATTCAGCAGAAAAAAACAAAAATATGGAATTGAACGACACATGGGAAATTTTAAAATTTTTAGTAAATATATTCAGTCATCTTAAACCCTGGGATGATAGTTTGGATGAATCCGATCCCAAAAATTTTTATTACGAGAGAGAATGGCGCACACTCAATAACGTTGATTTTAATCTATCTGATATCGAAATAATTTGTATACCTGAAGAATTTAAAGAAAAATTTTCAAGAGACTTTCCCGCCTATAAAGGTAAAGTTGAAATCGTGTAAGTATTGTGATTTTTTCTGTATGAAATTTCATTTCTTTATCCCCTCTACGATCCTGATCTCCTCCTCGGTCAGCCCATATAGCTCGTACACCAACTTATCGATCTCACGGTCAGTGGCCTCGATCTGTCGATCGATCAGGGTTTTCTCATGGTCGGTCCTTACATCAGCCCGCTGCTTATTGAGGGAAAGCATCCGCTCAACCAGGCTGACCATCGTATTATGGCGGGTTTTATCGACCGGATCGGAGAAGTTGATTGTGTGAATGGGGAATTCCTTAAAAATAACCGAAGCGGGCATAAAGAACCCTCCACGCAATTTCGGAAGCATTTGTTCAAAAAGAAAAAGATTCAATTTGCTATTCAATATTCCTAAAAGATACTTGTCATCCAAAGAAATGATGAAGCACTTATTATTTGCATAAAAAGACGCGTCATCAAATGAAAATTCAGGTTTCCCACAGATTTCAGGATAAATAATTTTTGGTTTATCAAATTCCTGCCAATATTCAGCCCCGTATCTTTGCAATGCATACCATTCATATCGAATTCCCGTTTCGGTTGAATTTCTACTTAATAAATCACCTTTATATTGTGATAAATGAGTGAAAATCGCTTGATAATTATTTTTAAAATTTGTTTCAGCTTCTTTTGAAGCACCTTTGATTGATAAATCTTTGTGAAGTGGAAAATGCCAGGGAACATAAATTAAATATTTTCCCCTATTTTTCAGCGGTTGATATCTTTTGATATCTTTTCCCGCTAAAAATGGTCTGATTATATCAGCACTCCTCGGATCTTCCCGAATCAATCTTTCCCGGGTCATTTCATCAATAATAAAAGCCTTGTTTAGGCCGGTTAATATCCCACGGAAAATTTTACCTTCTACATATTTTCCGAGAGGAATACCCGCTGTTCGAATCTTTTTCAACAATTCCTGCGATTTTGCATCTGTGAGAGTCCAGCTACCATCATCAAGATTTTTTATCTCGATTGATTGGCAATGCTGTGACACGTACTCATTCAAACTTGTAAATGACAGATTTTCAACGGATACCGCTTGGAATGAGGTACCAGGGCCATCATTTTTTACTCGAATTACACATGGATATGTAGTCGCAGTCGTGAAGACGGAGAGATCCCCAAAGTCAATAATCTCTTCAACGCATTTCCCTTTCAGCCAGGACCGGAGCGGCTTTCCATAATTGGCCCGCATCCACTTGTTAGCGACAATGTAAGAAAAGAGACCACCTTTGCGGAGTAAAGAGATACCCTTCTCAATGAAAAACACGTAGAGATCTGCAGTTCCTTGATACGTCGCATAGTGTGTCTGGAAATACTCCTTCTGTTCTTTAATTAATTCCTGCCTCACATACGGCGGATTCCCAATGACCGCATCGAATCCACCTCTCCCCATAATCTCCGGAAATTCCCGGTCCCAGTCGAACGCATTGATCCGCTTCACCGTCTCCGGATCAGCTGCCAGATGCACATCGGTGTAAATATCTGTCCCGATGAGTGAATTCCCGCACTTGATATTCTGGTGAAGACTTGGGAGAGCCCTTTCATCGAAGAGCTTCAGCTGTTTTGAGACATTCTCCTCGCTCTCTTCTTCGAGCACCTTCAGGAGCAGGGAGAGCTTGGTCACCTCCACGGCCTGGGTATCGATGTCCACCCCGTAGATGTTGTTCAGGAGGATACGCTTACGCTCGGCAGTCGTCATCTTCCAATCGCTCCGGACCCGTGAGGTGCTCCCGTTCGCTGCTTTGTAGATGGGGAGCACCGTCTCGCTGGTGAAGCCCTTCTTCTTCCCGGATTTTTGGGCTGGCTCCGGGAGGAGGTCCTGGACCTGGGGAGCGGTTGCCGGCTTGTCGGCAAGGACCGGGACCATGTGGTGGATGTACCAGTCAAGGTGCCAGTCAAGGAGATACTGGTATGCCCCGATGAGGAACGAGCCTGACCCGCAGGCAGGGTCGAGGACCCGGAGCGATGCCACGTCGCGGGGAGTCTTGCCCTTCACGAGCTCGCCGACCGTATGCTGAACGATGTAGTCAACGATATACTGCGGGGTATAGTAGACCCCGCCGGCCTTCTTCACCTCCGGCTTGTACTCCACTCGTGCCTGGTGCCCCTCGGTGAGCCGGATCACCTTCCCGAGGAACTGCTCGTAGACCTGGCCCAGGATGACCGGTGAGATGACCGAGAACTCGTACGGGCTCTCCGGGTAATACAGCCGTTTAATGATCTTCTTCAGGACGACATCATCGATGACAAGCCCGAGAGTGAGCGAATCCGGCATCTCGTCCCACCCGGCTTCCTTGTTAAAATGGAAGATCCCGGAGTTGTACTTGGTGTCCGCCCGGAGAAACAGCTCAAGGAGCCGCTGGTAGATCCCGGGTCCTTCGATCAACGATTGCAGAACGCCGTATTGCTCTATCCCCCGGTCCTCGCAGATGCGGAGGAACAGGATCCGGTCGATGGTCCGCTGGACAGCGACGTTCAGCTCTTCAACAGAGAGGGAGGGGTTTCTGAGCGCCAGGTTTTTTGCAAGGGCATCCCGCCATTCTTCGATATCGGCAAGGATCGCCTCGTCCACCGTTGCAGTCCCTTTCTTCCCTTTCGTCCCCTGGGCAAACTTGTCAAACGAACCCTGGAGGATGCTCTCTTGCGAGAAGATGGACGCTATCCAGCCCCACTTCTCCGGATATTCGGTAGAGCTGAAATACGCTATCCGGGCGGTTGTCGCAGTGTCGTTGGGGAGCGGTTTTTTCGTGCAGTCGTAGACTGCAAACTCCTCAAAATCGGTCAGTATGGCAAGAGGGAGCCGGGCGTTCCAAGCATACCGGCGGATCTGAAGGGCGGGACCAGAATCGTCCTTGATGTTCACTGCCGGCTTCTTGGCTTCGACAATGAATTTTCGAGATCCACCGATTCGGAACGAATAATCGATGAACTCGGTGGTCCCACGGATCCTGATTGGATCCTCGTGAATCACCTCCTTGTATGCTTCGGAATACCGCTTGTTGTTATCGACATCCCATCCGAGGGCTTTAAAAAACGGATCGATGAACTCCCTCCGAAGTTGGGTTTCATTGTACTGTCCCCTTCGGTAAGCCTCTCGATGAAAATCGAAACTCTGTACAAGAGTTCGAATAGTCTCTGGGATTGACAATGAATCCTCCACCCTACCGCCTCGTAATTTAAAATCATGCCTTTATGCACGAATAATCATTCGATTTATTTTATTTTGGATGATGGAGTGAATTGCGGAGATCTCAGTAAAATACGTTTACTTTCACCTTCCATTGAGAATTGTTATTTATGATGATAGGGATCGATAATGTGAAAAAAAGATGTGTTTGTGATTAAATTGGCTCCTCTGGATAATGATGAATTTTATATACGATTCGATAGTTATGTAAAGAATTTAAGAGATCCACTCTTTCCTAATTTTCTTCAACATGTTTTTTTAAATGCTCAAAAGAGTGATGAGTTTGAGTTTAATGGAAAACAATTAAAAGAAGACCTGGAAGCCTTCACTAATGAGATGAGTAACGAATTTTTAGAAGATATTATCCCGATAGAGAAGCAGAAATTACCAGAATTCAGATCAGATCAGGACCATTTAAAATTAAAAATTAGAGATATTTGGGGAGAATCTTTAGATCTGCTGAGAATTCTTTTTCTTATGTCATATGAAGTTGGATCCAATTTCAACCATGAAGAACAGAAGAATCCAGAAATCAATCAAGATTATGTATTCATTGCATTAACACATCTGCATGGTAAAGCCTGCCAAACGTTCTTCGAAATCATAACATTACTGGAAAATGGATTTGCGTCGGGGGCAAACGCGAGGTGGAGAACATTAGAAGAGATTGCAGTAATATCCTATTTTATTAAAAAACATGGCCAGGAAATTGCAGAAAGATACTTAAATCATTCTTTTATCGATTCGAGGAAATCCATGGAAAAACATAATGAACATGCTGACAGACTTGGCCTCGAGAAATACTCTGACGAAGATATAAGGAAAATTCAAGAGAAATGTTCCGAACTGGAAATAAAATATGGACCAAATTACTCAGAAGATTATGGCTGGGCAGCACCATGTTTCCCGTCAAAGAACGGGAGAAAAAGTGCCAGAATAAATTATTCAATGCTTGAAAAAGATGTAAATCTCGATAACTTACGGCCTTATTACAAAATGGCGAGCCATGCGGTTCATGCTCACTCAAAAGGGATACTCTTCAATATATCTTACCATCCAACAGAAAATGTGATTCCTTCTGGATCGTCGATATTTGGCTTGGCGGATCCCGGACAACTTGCAGCGATTTCTATGGTGCAAATAAATTCTATTCTCTTAACATCAAAGCCCACAGTGACAAGACTAGTATTTCTGAAAGGTATGGAAAAATTATTAGCAGAAATTAAAACTTCGTTCTTTAGCAACCATATGAGATTGGAAGAATCTCGGAACTAGCTCTTCTTTTAATCAATTATTTCTCAGTGCTCACCAAATCCTCCCATTCTCCAATCCCTCATCATAAAAAGCCCCGTTCACCAACCCCGCTCAAACTATATCGCGTTTTCCGTTTTATCTGCTCATAGCCCTTGAAAGGGCAGGAGCAAGCAAGAAATGGGAGATTTTGTTCAGCAGAGCATTACGAAGACCGCAGTCCGCGAACTGACCACGCCGATTGCAGACATCACGACCTTCAACACCCTCGTCTCCGGGATCATCTCCGGGAACCCGTGGAGCTGCACCGCCTACGATGTCGGAGGCGTCCCCCAGGACCCGGTGAGCAAGAGCCGCGAGGGATACACCGCCCGGATTGAGTTCGAGGACATGGAAGCCAAGATTGTCGGCTACACCACTGCCCGGGCACCGACCGTGACCGCGTTCAATTCCGCAGTGACCGCCATCCTCGCCGACACCGCCCTCGCGACCGCAATGGGTGGCGATGCCATTCACGTTGCCGAAGAGGATACCTTCTCGGCGACGCTCAAGTGCCATGATGCAAGCGGGGAGATCTACTACGTGGCATTCAGCCGGGACCAGGTCCGCGTATCGTCCTATAGCGATGATGCCATCCTGACGGCTATCGAGACCTGGGCTGATACCAAGACGGAACTTGCCTGAGCACTGACCAGGTAATTTCCCTATCTAGGGAGGGAGGACCATGGATGAAGGATTCATGTTCGTCCTCGGTATGTGCCTCGGGAGCCTGAGCATGCTCTTTCTCATGCTCAGGATCATCATCCAGATGCACGAACGGATGGAACAGAACCGGTGGAAGCGATGATCCGCTCCACTGCCTTCCTTCTCGTGGAACCTCTCTCTTGGAGGGGTGCTATCATGGAAGAAGACCTGATACAGATTTTTGAGATGCTCGTTGCCATCGTGATGGCCATTATTGCGTACTGGCAACGGCATCAGAAGATCGAAGCGAAGAATGAAACAGAGCAGGTGATTGCCTTCTTCGATCCGAAGGAGGATTCAGTCACCGTTCCGCCGGTCTCGGTCCCTGCCCGGTCTTGGAAGATGGACGAGGAGACCAAGCGGTGGGTCCTGGCTGGTCATGATGCCAGTAACCAGGCGAAACTGCTCAAGCAAATCGAGACTGCCGAAGGGCAACAGCTCAGTCACTATTACCTCACCTTCGAGGACCGGGGAGGAGGGTTCTACGAGATTGAGTATGGCCTGATGAAGGGGTCGGGAGTTGGGAAACCGGAGTAAGGAGCTCATGGTTTCCGTTCGTCCTTTTTACCTTCACGGCGAATGTATGATTGCCCCACGACAGCCTTCGTGGAGCACAGAAAGGGAAGGCCAGGTGGTGGCCACCAGCCGCCACCTTGTTGTTCGTGGTTTGTATCGCCTCATCACCGTGTATGTGACCTCATTCTGTTCTTGGATGAATACTGCCTGTCCGAAGGAGCAGGGACAGGCAGGGGACCGTTCTCAATATTAATTAAAAAAGAGATTAACTTCTGCTTGGTCGTCCTCGAGATAGCTAAAAATTTTTGTATCAATCCAAATATAAATCTCTAAAAAATAAATAATGCGTTATGCTATAATTCTACCTTATTCTGGCTTTCCCCTTTTTCCCGCACGTATTTCAAATTTCTTTAACGAATCTTCGATAAATTATAGTTCTTCATAAGGTTAAATGAGATCTAAAGCGAGGAGAATCCATGGATCTAATTGAAGCGGTAATTCTGCTTTTTGTGGGGATAATCGGATCTGGCTCAATTGCCGGGATAATTATTCAACATAAATATGAAAAGTTACGTGTTATTGAAGAGAAACTTAGAGAAGAGCGGCGAAAAGTGTATTTTGATTTAATTAAGCCATATGTATTTTTCTTTTCTAAAAGAGCGGAAGAAGGGCTAAAAATAGTTAAATCTTCTGAATATCGTAAAACTGTTTTTGAATTAAATCTGTTGGGATCCGACGAGGTAGTAAAAAAATTTGGAGAATTAATGCAATTTACCTACCAAGGAAGGAGTGAGAGTAATCCTCAAGAAATGATAAAATTATGGTCAGATTTGCTGCTTGAAATTAGGAAAAGTTTGGGATCGCCTAAAACGAAGGTAGATAATCGAGATATGCTTCGGTCATTTATCACAGATATTGACAATTATAAATTCGAGTAATATTTTTTCTGTTTCATCCCTTTTCCTTCACTCACGAATAAGCATCAGTGCTGCAGCAGTAGCAACAATACAGTTGGCGATGGCAATAAGGTATGCCCAAATATTCACACCACAGGATGATGGGTCGATTGCAAGTTTCTGGCACACCCAGGGAACGAAAATCATGATGTATGAAAACAATATGGCGTTGGCGACGATTACTAACCATAAAATAAAGTCAGGTATCTTCATTCTATTTTCGATCTGATTTCATCCAATATGACGCTATCCAAATGCTAGCGGGGGTAGGCCCATTCTCCCGCCCTTGCTTCGCGCCGGGGGATAGGCAAGTATCCCCCTCTCTCTGCACCCTCCAGGCCGGGCTCCTCCTCTCCCAAGGGAGAGGCAGTGAGCAGGAAGACTCCCCTTCGGGGCAGGGGGTTGCACCAGGGGGTCTACTGAACCATTGTTAACAGCGACGAGCGGTCCGTGGAACGGTCCGAGAGGAGCGGGATACTGGCAGCCGGTGATGAGGAGTCTGCGACGAAATCACGGGCGTCACTATCCCACCAGCCCGAGAAGAGAGATCAGGGAGACGGTGCGTAGCACGGTCGACTGTCAACAGTACTCAGGGAACCAGGGACCAACGGAGCGAAGGCCGCCACCGAACGCAGTGAGGGCGTCGCCGGAGCGAAGCGGTACCAGGGCCCCGGTCAACCTGCCGCAGGCCGAGCCCTCGCCGCGAGCGAAGCGAGCAGTGGGCGAAGGCCGGAGGCTCGCCACAAATTCAGCATATAGCACTCAAAAGGATGATTGCCAGGGAAATCCTATCAATAATCGACCGGGCCGGCCGGCATCGTTCTCAACAACTGGACATTGGTGGTCCGGTGCCGGGATCCCCGGTCACGTCTTATTCTCTTTGATGTATTTGCGTATCTGGTCCTCGGTAATCCGGTATTCCTTGCCTACCCGGACCGCCTCCAGGCGTTTTGATTTGATCATCTCACGCACCGTCTTTGCACTTATCTTCAAGAGGTCGGCAACTTCTTCAGTCGTGTAAAACATGGGTGCAGGGGCCATCATCGCCCCTCCTGGTATAACCACATTCAACTGATCAGTCCTCCCACGGGAGCATAATAGTAATCACTGGCTCACCCCGGTCCCCGGGTCCACAAACCGCCCGAAGGGTTGCCGTCTTGCACTCAGTGATCTCGGTCCCTCCCATGGCTTCCCGGCAGGTGAGGAACATGCAGCGATACGCCACGGTCGACCGGTGCCGACCGCTATAAGACCGGGCAGCATTTGCGAAGGTCCAGAGGAGATCCCACACCCTGCCTGTCACACTCTGCCCTGGCATCTGGTCCAGGTTCCCGGGATCGATGAGGTGCCAGACTTCGGAGGTTACCGCAACCGGGACGATCACCCCGGCCTCCCGGCAGAGATCGACCGGGAGCTCAACGAGGACCCCATCCCGGAGGGCGTCTTCCCTGGTGTATTGATGGATCACCTCTCCAAAGAGGGAGGTGAGGGTATCTCCGTTCTGGTCCATTTCACACCTCGATCCGTTCGATAATCCCAAGGTTCTCCCGCTGACATCCCGCCGGACCAGTAATCTGCCAGAGCTGCCCCCGCTTGATCTCGTGAGTGGGTTCGTAGCCGGTAGTGATGATGACAAAGCCGGACCCAAAGCGGGCCAGGCAGCCGGGAAGGGTGAGGACCCCTCCGGTGGCCATGGTGACCTTCACCGTCTCGCCCCCTTGAAGTTGAAGGCAATCTCGTAGGTCTCCGGTCCCCGGATCAGGTCACAGTAGGGATCCAGCCGTGCCTTTCCTATCAATGCCTCGGCCTTCTGCACTGGGACCGTGGCAAGGTGGGCAAACTCCTCCGGGAATGCCTGCCGGAACCGCTCCACGTTGACAGTGCGGGTGGTCCGTGCCTTGATCTTGATCCTGATGTGTCCCTCTTCCAGGTGACCGGCTGCGACACACTCCGCGAGAATCTGATCTGCCCGGTGCTTCATTGTCTCTGCCTCTGCCCGGAGGGTATCGACTTGGTCGGCCACCTTGGCGAGGGCCTCGGCCTCGAGTAGGTTGATCTCGTGGATACGGTCCTCGGCGTCCGCCATCAGCTTGGCTGCGTCGGCAAGGGAGGGAGGAGGGGAGGGCATCTCCCCGGTCTTTCTTACGTGCAGGAGTTCCGTCATTATATGCTCTCCTTGGTGATGTCGCGATCCTCAACGATCTCGCTGATGAGCTCGTAGATGCGGTAGTATTCGGTGCAAGCCCGTGGATCCTTGGATCCCTGGTCCATCATCTGGCAGGTTGCGCACCGGCAGAGATCTTCGCAGATGACCCGGTCAAGAACAATCCGGGCATGCCTGATATTGGACCGATACAACCATGCCGCTGTATCGTCTTTGCCGATCGGTGCCGGAATCGTGCCGACATCCGCTGTGAGGGTCTTGGCGTCGATCATGCCGGCACCCCTTCAGCATGGCAGAAGGTGGAGGCTGGGATTAAGGGTGCCTCGGTCATCACTGATACGCCTGCATATTTCCGGGTCCCATGCAGGACTCCATTTACTTGGGCGAGGGGGGAAGCATACCGGGTGCCTCGAATGGTGTACATGACTGCTTTGCCGGACCTGCTGATCCAGGCTCTTCCCACTGCCTCGGGCTGACCTGCGGTCCTCATCACATCGCTGATATCGTAGACATCAACGGGCCAGCGTTCAACCAGCCGGGGAATGTCCGACCGGGAGATAACGGCCTGCATGGTCTTGATGTCGATTCGAAGGGTGCCCTCGTAGTGGCGGGCAGCCCCTATGTGTTCAAAGATTGCTGTTCTGGACATTGGTGGTTCTCACCAATATATCAAAGGATACACAGGGAGATATAGTGCTCCCATGGGCGGTGTGAAAGTGATTGTTCCACGTCGGAGCGAGCCTCCGGCCTTCGCCCACTGCTCGCTTTGCTCGCGGCGAGGGCTCGGCCTTCGGCAGGATGACCGGGGCCCTGGTATCGCTCCGCTCAGGCAACGCCCTCACTGCGTTCGGTGGCGGCCTCCGCTTCGCTGGTCCCTGGTTCCCTGAGTACTGTTGACGGTCGACCGTGCTCCGCTCCGTCTCCCTGATCTCTCTTCGCGGGCTGGTGGGATAGTGACGCCCGTGATTTCGTCGCAGGCTCCTCATCACCGGCTGTATATTCCTGCTCGTCGCGGACCGTTGCACGGACCGCTCGTCGCTGTTGCAGGGAACCCTCCCTCATACTCTTTCCCCGGGTGAGTGCCCGGAGGGTCGAGCCGGGCGGCACTCGGTGCCGACCACGAGGCAGCCGCTGAGCGGAGCGGGAGAGCGGGTGCAATAAGTTTGGAAGAATAGTGGCACCACGCCTTTGTCACCCCGGCCAAAGGGGAGGCCGAAGTGCTTTTCATGTTAATATTAAGAAAGTGAGAAAAGTCTACAATGCTCCTGGTCTGGCTGGATACTTTTTGGCTCAATATGTGGGAAATCAAAATGCCATAAATCGCTATCAGATGAGTCGTAATTGGCTCCCACCTGGTAATATTAGGAAATGGGCGGAAGTTAAGAAGAAATACAGAAAGAAGGGATTTAATGTAGTTTTAGCGAGATGGCATGAATGGCTTGACGAAAATCATCAAACGAAACTCGTTAAATGAAAGTCTGAATGTTAGCTTTGCATTACCGCAACAGCGAAAATTTATGTTTTATATTGTGCATGCTTCAGGATACGCGGATTGGGACACCACTCAGAACCATCAGAGCAGTTACCAAAAATTATATGGGGATTTCCTGCTGGATCCACCGCTATGGAGTATACTCCTCTCGGACCGTCCTTATAGACCACAATGGCCCATTCCGTTCCTGTCCATTTCGCATACTTTGAACCGGAATAAATATGCGGATTTCCATTGGTATCCAATGCAAAGGTGGTTATTCGACCGACATTTACGGTTTCTATTTTCCATGCCGACCCCGTCCATCTTGCATACTTAGAAGAGTAACAGATATGGGGATTACCGGCCGCATCAAGCGCTATTTCATGTTGGCTATCCGGGTAATCAACAGAGTCAACAGTTTCGATTTTCCATGCCGACCCCGTCCATCTCGTATATTTGATGTCATAGTCATCTCCAGAGCGACCTCCCGAGTAACTGATATGGGGATTACCGGCCGCATCAAGCGCTAGCGAGGCTGCCCATAAACTACAATCGGAATCTACAGCTGTGGTAACCCAGCCCATACCTGTCTTTTTTGCATACATGAGGGTGTGTCCGTTAAAGTAAATGATATGGGGATTTCCTGATGAGTCTAATGCGAGGGAATTATAGGGACCATATGTATCAGTCGAGTCAACGATTTCTGTATTCCATGCCGATCCCGTCCACCTCGCATACTTCAGGTTGCCATTCGATGAATCATCGTAACTGATATGGGAGTTTCCGGCCTTGTCCACCGCAATAGAGTTGTGCCACCCCATAGGTCCGGATTCCACAGTTTCTGTTTTCCATGCCGATCCCGTCCATGTTGCATGCTTCAGGCAGTGTGGATTAAGTTTGGAGGGATCTAAGGTTTCGAAGCCGTAACTGATATGCGGATTCCCGGATTTGTCGAGTGCGAGGGAGGGCAAGCCCCAAATACCCTCTGTATCGTCCACGGTTGTTATGATCCAATCCTGGTCTATCACATTCTGGGGTGCAATGGTTGGGGTGATTGTGGGTTTTACGACAGCCCAGGAAGGAATTGTTGGCTTTGTATTTGAATCAGGAACGAGTGGAAAAGACCATTTTGATTGTACCCGGGTCGGGACTGTGGTTGGGACTTTTGTAGGTGCATGTGTGGGAATAGATGTAGGAATAATCACGGAGGTTCCGGTCTTAGATGTTAATGTTGCTGAGACCGTGTTTGTTTTCTCTGCTATTACAGTAACACTGGTAGTGTGATCATTGTATCCAATTTTTGTTAGTTTGACCAGATGTGAACCGATAGATATGTCCTTAATGGTTATTGGTGTGAATCCTTTGAGTTCCCCATCAAGATAAACTAAGGCACCTGTAGGAAATGACAAAATAGATATGGATCCGGTTCCCGAAGGTGACTGGGTCGGGACAATTGGCGGGATTATGGTGGGTTTACCGATGGGGGTGTTCCAAGATTGTATCTGCGATGTCGGGATCGGTGACGGAATAATCGTTTTGTATTGTGAAAGTAAATCGCTTTTATTGATGATTGCCACGCTAGGTGAGCATAAAATAGCACAAACAAGAATGGTACTGATAATAAGAGGCAAGGTTTTCATAGCAATCTAATCGGTAATTATGTTTAATTGTGGTTTATAAATTGATACGATGGTAGAAGTTGGGAAATGATGAGTCTCATTATGATAGAAAAAGGCCACGAATAAAGAGTGTTGTTATGGAGATTTTAATCAATGCTTTATTATTTGTTTTTTTAAAACAAACACAAAGCCAACTGTAATAATAAACTAAAGAGTAATTTATTTCCATATCTTTTCCCTACTATGGGAAAGATAGCCGATTATCTAAAATATTACAATATATATTACAATATTCCTCCCACTGTTAACGGGTATACCTCGGCTGTTTGTGCGTTCATTGATTTTATCTGCGGTAAGCAGCGAAGGGAAAGATGGTTAAACCTGAGGGGTTTTAACGTGGTGTTATAGAGAATTCCTCCATATCAAGGTAACATCATCATTTTTGTATGTATATAAAAAATACCGGGATACGCTAGCCCTTAAAGATCATCGGTTGTATTTTTTCAAATGAGTAAAGATTCATCGAAATTCTATCATCGTATCATTATTTATATGAGAATTAAATTAATTAAAAGTTGAATAATTCGAAGGAGAAAAAAAATGAAAAATCCATTACATATTCTGGGAATAATCGTGGCGATTTTTTTCGTCCAGGGCGCTATCGCAGCCGATGAAAGGTATTCCGGGCCTGGTTGGACAGTTATCATCGATACCGAACCTATTATCGACACAACGACAGGAGAGCAGTATGAATCGTTGGGGGCGATGTGGCAGAAGATAGATCCCCCCTACTGGAACTCCCTTACCCCAGAGGAACAATATCATTTGAATACCGAACCGGCAGTAACAAGTGGTACTACTATTATTGGGGGAGGACTTGAAACAGAAGAACAGAAAGCCAGAGCCTTGGAACTCTCCGGACAGACAATGACAAGGGCAGAATACAAGGCGATTGTTAATCCCGATCTTTTTGAAGTTGTACCGGAATCAACGAAAGCCCTCTGGAGGAGCCAAAAAGGGGTAGTCTCTTCATCGGGTGTTCTGATCATCCGTGGTTCTTCAACCCGGGAAATTGTTACCGATGAAGATGGGAATCTTATCAGTGGCGGAATGACCCCGGAAGAACTGGCGTTCGCTGAGGAAAACTGCCCGTTCAGCGAAGAGAATCTGGGGCCTTCTCAACAATTACCTCAGGTAAATCTGCTTCCATCGAATGTTGCCATTGGACTCAATAGTGTAACCGATGAAGCGCGAGGTTCTGACCTCCTATACAAGTCATCCATTTCGACATATATCAAGGGGACAACTTGGTCACGCGATCCAACATCTGAATATAAACAAGCCCAAGTATATTTTGATTCGACCAGAACGGACTTGTTCAACACTAAAATCGAATCTATCAGTGAGTCCTCGCAAGCGGGGCCCTGGGATCATTCCATCGGAAGAACATCTTATAATTACGATAGTACTCAATGGGTTGAAGATCCAGGGCATTGCTGGAATGATCCAAAGAAGTGTTCTGTTTTGAATTTGTTTCCTGGTTTTAAACTCAACAATATCTTCTAATAAATAGTCTACCCAATTTTCTGTTTTTATTTAGAAGGAATAGAACGCGAGCGAAAAGTGTTGCTATGGAGATTTGATAATTTTTTTTAATCCACCAACTGACTGTGTGTTGTTTAAAAAAAGAGTGAATGATTCCCTTGTTAACAAGGGATTAAATGTAATTAAACTTATGCTCACAAATATAACCAAGATCTGATCTGGGTATGTGGTTATATGCCACAAATATCTTCCACGATAAAGGGGGAAAAACTGCGCAGCCTTCAATCGGACCGCATTAAACGCTCCGTTCTACCACCCTGCCCGCAGCATTATGACTTAAGGTTGAATTAATGAACAGCCACGCCTTTGTCACCCCGGCGAAAGGGGAGGCCGAGGTGACCAGGCACTCAAGATGGCGCGAGTGGTAAACTCGCGGAGGGTTGTCCTGCACTCCCTATCTCATTAAGGTTCTTGAGACCCCGCTGTGCAATGGATAGGTCAAAAGTTCTTGCAGAACAGACTTGAGTTGTGTAGTTTCTGTAAAAGAGGTTTCGGTCTTTACCTCTTTCTATCTACAAAATATAGTTCATTTCTTTCCATTATCAACGGCGTCTGATGCAGTTCCCTGGAAGCGAATGCCGGGAAGATAGCACGGCAAAGATGATAACGGCATTCCCACATACCGGTTCCATTCAAAGGTGAGGTCAATAATGATCCGCAACTTGGACACCGAATGAGGGGAGGATCCTCATCCATAATTCTGCATACAATGTACAGGATATTCTGGATCAGCCTCATGGGGTGTGAAAGTGAAACCCACTATTAGAGCGAGCCTCCGGCCTTCGCCCACTGCTCGCTTCGCTCGCGGCGAGGGCTTGGCCTGCGGCAGGTTGACCAGGGCCCTGGCATCGCTCCGCTCCGGCGACGCCCTCACTGCGTTCTGTGGCGGCCTCCGCTCCGCTAGGTCTCTGGTTCCCTGAGTACTATTGACAGTCGACCGTGCTGCGCACCGTCTCCCTGCTATCTCCTTCAGGACTGCTGGCAGTTAGGCGCCCGTGATTTCGTCGCAGGCATCCTCATCACCGGCTGCACCGTCCCGCTCCTCGCAGACCGTTCCACGGACCGCTCGTCGCTGTTGTGAGAGGTGTCAGAAAAAAGACCGAAAACCTGACTCTCTTGGTTTACTCATTTTTCCGTGATAATCGATGGAAGCAACTTGGGAGGTATTTGCAAAGGCATATCCTCTTTCCCATTCATCTTCCCGGATGTTGTGATCCCGGATAAACTTCATGCAGGCGCTTATCGCCTCTTCAAGGTCTCTCACCACCTGGTAGTGTGAGCTGACAGACAACTCGGTATCACGAAATTTCTCCTTTGGTACCTTTAACTTCATAATGACCACCAAGCGCCTGTTGATAATACTCACCCCGGCCTTATCCTATAAGTGTCCATCATAATGGTAGTGAGGCTTTAAAAGACTTTTTATTCACCATCGGATGAGGAACAGATTTTGAACGCCGGAATGATGGATGAGTGGAGCCTTTCTGAGGAGCGCCGGACTCGAGGAGGAGTGGACGGAGGGAAGCGGAGATGAGCACGGTCGAACGTAATGGGGCGTCTCTCCTTCCGGTGTTGGCTGTGGTAGGGTTAGTTAGAGAAATGGATTACATGCCCTATTCATGCGCGACCGATAATCGGGGCGCATTCAACGCTCCGTTCTACCTCCCACCCGCAACACTCTGGACAATTTTTTTATTTTTTTCGTCGGTGGAAACTGAAGAAAGCAGGCTCCCTCCGGCCTTCGCCCACTGCTCGCTTCGCTCGCGGAGAGGGCTTGGCCTGCGGCGGGTTGATGGGGGTACTCTATCGCTCCGCTCCGGCGACGCACTCGGCCTGCGTCCTCGTTGGCGGCCTCTGCTTCGCTGGCATGAGTGGACCGGATGTGTTGACGGCACGACAGGCTTGACTCTCCCGGCCGGGTCGCTCCGCTCTCGCTTCGCTTTCCCGCCCAGGAGGTCAACCGGTCGGCCTGGGTCATCGGTTTGATATGGCGACGAGCGGAGGAACGAGCACCGGCGCCTCCCGACCGGAAGGGAGGGCATCACAAGATCCGGTGACGTTACAACGGAGCCGAATTGGCCGCAGCGGCCCGAGTGGTCACACACATCCGAAAAATTTCGGAGTTCTCCACAATAACTCCTTCAGCATTTTATCCATCATACTCTCATTTCCGGTGACCATGAGAATGAAGACATTCTGTCCTGATTTTACCGATCGATCCCATCCTATCTCGACCAGGTACTCCCCCGGTCCTAGGCCAGCGGTATCGAGGGAATATTCCCATGTATTCCCCCAGACCCCGCTCCCGGTAAGGGCGGAATCGATAGCTCGTACTGGGATGCGGTGGCTGGTCTTCTCGATCACCGATGTGTCATATATCCTCACCTCGATCCGGTTTTCCAGTGCCATGTTCATGGTACCCTGTACCAGCACATATCCCCCGGAGGGGACTTTTAGAGGACTACCCAACTCCACTGTCGAAAGATGCAGGGTGGGCTCTTCCACATAGACCGTTTGGAGAAGGTACGAATCGTCCATACCGCTTCCGGCAATCTGGTTCTTCAGGAAGTCCGCCAGATCCAGGGCAGCGGGTATATCCATGGTGGGGGCATCAACGGTGAGGACTGATACATTGTCCGCAATAGTGAGAAGAGATTTCCCCGCAGAATCGTTCGCGACGATTGAGAAGATCCGATCTTGCCCGGGATCTTGGACGATGATTGTGAAGGGGCCACTATGAAACTTTTCAGTAACCTTTTCATCCCAAGTCCATGTTAGGGTTCCATCGGAATCAGCATCGACAATCTCATGTATGAAGAAGGAATGGCCTATCCCCCAGATGACGGCAGATCCGTTGTGATACCCATCCCCGGTGATGAAAAGCGGATCTCCCTTTGCAAGTACACAATCATGGCTTGCCTGGATATAAATCGCAGCAGTGCAAGGGCTGACAATGCATACCAATGCTGCAAGTACCAGGGGCATTACAGGAATTGCTTTCTTTTGGTCTGGATACATGTTTCATCCCCGAGCGAAAACGCTCTGGTAAGAAAATAATCCAGATTGTTTAAACGATCTCTGTGTAGGAATCCGAACAGACTCCAGGTCTTGGGATTTTCTGGCATTGAACTGATATTTTTCTCATCAAAAAGAAGTTCGTTCCAATTCCTTGACTTGTCAATTGAATCTTTCGGGAGGGGCAAGGGAGAGAGGCAGGAATAGACATTTCATCCACGGATTTCAGGGGCTGGTGCCCAAGTGGGATCTCGACATGGTCCTGCACCTTTGATCCTCCTGATCACCTCGACAGAGTCATCGGTCAGAGCGATCCGTGTGGTTCTGCCAAAACGCTCCATCGCAACAATCCCTTCATCGTACAGTTGCCGTATCCGGCTGTTCACCACCGATGGTACGACACCGAGAGCCCTGGCAATGTCACGCTGGGACGAGTCCGAGTGATCGAGAAGGTAGGTTAGGATCTTCCGGTCGGGTCCGTTCTGGAACCTGGATGCCACGATACGGTCGTATGCTGACATACTCCTCTCGCTGGTGACATACCGTGAGAATATTCCATCCTGGAAGCAATCGACCTTTCCGGCGAATGACAGGATGGAGATGTGGTAGCGGAGTGTCCCCCGGTTCAAACCGGTCCGGTCACGAAGCGCCGAAAAGTGAATGCCAGGGAATTCCCGGATTGTGTTGAAGATCTGCAGCCTTGCAGTATTGTCAAGTACAGTTTTTTTCGAGATGGTGCGGAATCCAAAATAAGCCCCGAATCCGATTCCCCAGAAAAGGAGGATCTGTATCGGCTCCACAAGAGTGGGGGATACGAAATGGACCATATGGCAGATGAGATCGGACGGCCTCATCTGCCACCGGGGGACAGGCACCCCCGTGCCATCGACGCCGAAGAGGGGGATGTAGACCAGTTCCAGGACGTAAAATCCGAAAAACAGAATCCATAGCATCATGGAAAGGGCGGTATGAAATCGATGTGATTGACGGTTCTCCATGATACACTCCTTCCCTTCTGAAGATACCCCAACTGGCATTGTTCAGATCTCGTCAGAGACGTTTATAACCTTTCTGTGTTGGATTGCGAATCGTCGCGAAAATAGTTCTGGATCTGGCACAGAGATCGTTTATGCACCTGGATCCGATTACCCATGTAGGGTGAGGGCAAGTCCCTCATCACCCGACAGCTTTCCGGAAGGCAGGATGCTTTCCCTGCTGTCATAAATCCGGGCTCGAAATCGATGCATCGCACAAAGCCCGGAAGGAGCAAAATCATGAAACTCTATGGAATAAAAACGGGATCGGTTTTCATGCTGATCCTGCTGTTTGCATCTGCACTGATCGGTGTAGCGAGTGCGGAAGACGAGAAGGGAGTCGTCCGATCGGATGCCACTACAGAGCAGTTGAGCCTAATCAATGAGCTCTATGGCAAGGACATCACTGTGCTTGATTATATGGAGAATGTCCACCCGGAACACCTTGTCGGGATCCCCGATTCATACAAGAAGAATATGGCCGGTCAGAAGATGACCTGGTGGGCAATGGAGCCGAAGTCGGTAACTAACGATGAACAGCCGGCCCTGGATCGTGCCACTGTTTCTGTCAGTGCGACCGGATATAAGTTTGACTGGAGAACCATCCGTTTTGGAGGAACCTGTACTGCATCGGGACTGGAGGGACCTCCATGGTATATCTACGTCGAGGCGTTCCTGATTAACCGGGGAACCGGGCAAACCGTGGATTCGACATCGGCAAGTTCACAACAGGGAGTGTGGTCAGTCACCGCATCGAAAGATAAGTTATATCCTGCGAATGGCCAGTACTATGTCCATGCATGGGGGTATATTCCTACGCCCTACTATGCTGAGGACTATGACGACACTTCGGTGTTCAGCTTCCCCTAACCATTTTTTCAGCCATGAATAACCATCGACGTTCCAGCGGCCTCCTGATAATCGTCATCTGTCTGGTCACTATTCCCTTGGTCACAAGTGCAGAACCGGTATCTGGGACCGAAACAGGGCTTTTCACTCTTTCGGGGGAGCCATTCCACATGATCCTAGAGGAGGATCAACTCTTCTGGATACAGGATAACAAATACCTGAATGCGTCAGAACGGGGGTTTTATGGGTATAACCTTACAGAGGGGACGAAAAGACAACTCGTTCGGATCGGAGAACAAGGGCAAATGAGTTCAGACGGTACGATTCCCATAATGCATCAGGTTGAAACAGCAAGAACATCAGGTGATCGGCTTGTGTTCAGCGAAAAAGGGATCATACTAACAAATCTCTCAACAGGATCTGCAGTTCAACTCACCAACCAGAATGATGCGGTTCTCCCTGTATCCGATCTCAGGTTCAATCAGAATCCTTGTATTGACGGGGACCGGGTTATCTGGACCGAACACGAGGGAATTGCCCACTCAAGTGTTGACGGGGGAAAGATCGTCATCCTCAATCTGACAACTGGGGAGAGACGGTACCTCCCGACTGGTTCACCGGGCAACCAGAGTACCCCTATGATATCAGGTAATTTCATACTGTGGAAAGACTACCGCTCCAATGGTCCGGATGACCAGGAACTTTACCTCTATGATCTGAAGAACGGAAAAGAGGAACGTCTGCCAACGGAAAATCCTGTGGAGAGCAATCCGTATCTCTCTGGTGACAATGTGGTCTGGACAGAAAAGATCCATGGGATCCATACGATTGTTCATTACTCCATCTCTTCCCGGACCAGGACCGTTATAGGTCAGGGAAGCGTGCACCAGGGGCATCTTCCTTCCGTCTCGGATGACCGGGTTGTATGGTTACAGTCTATGAATCCTCTCGATTTCAGGGATAGCAGAAGTGCGGTCATGATAATGGACCTACGCACAGGAGAAAAAAGCCAGATCACTCCTTTCAAGCGTGGGCTTTCCCATCCGGTTATCTCAGGGGAACAGGTAATTTTCACACGGGGCGCAGGAAAAGACTGGTCCAGAGAGCCCCGCGAGGTCGTCCTCTTTATCCTCTTCTCCCGGCCTGAAGAGACCGTATCCGGCACGGATACCCGTCCGGGAAACGGCAACTCTCTGACTCCTGCGACCAATTCACTTGATAAAGGTGAAGTAATGCCTTCGACATCGTCACCGGGTTTTACCTGCTTCACACTGATTGCGGGGTGTATTGCAGCACTAGCTATTAAGAAGGTCAGAGATAAGAACTCCAAGTGCTTGCTCTAATTCCAGTCAAATGGTGGTGGTGCCACAAAACGGCCGCAGCGGCCCGAGCGACCGAAAGGAGCGAGTCACTGAGCGTCATCATTGTCCGGTAAACAGCGACGAGCATGGTGCAAAGCACGATGCAAGGAGCGGGATGGAACAGCTGCCGGCGAGGAGTGGAACGACAAAGCCGGGAGCTTCAGTGAATCAGGATTAGGAAGAGAAAATCAGGGGCATGGTGCGAGTGCAGCGGAGTGGAGGAGCACCGGACCGGAGGGAGGAGCGGACGGAGATGGAGCAGAGCGAGCACGTTGCCCCGTTATTGTGTATCAAGATCTCTCTGGTCTCCTCTCTCCTGCGATGAGATTCTGACCAGAGGGAGGAATCGCATGGGGCCGGGGTCCCATGCCGCAGGAGGAGGGGCACCGGGGTGGAGGCCCCGCCCCTTCGGATTGGTAGGGGCGGGGTCAGGGGTAGGGGTCGGTCGCAGGGGCGATTATTTGCGCGGTAAGAAAAAGGACAGCATAAAACACTCTGTTCCTGGTCCCACCCGCAGCATGCCCTTGGTTTTTTTCTCCCGTATTTTGTCTTTAAAGAGAAAATAAGGGGATTTCTGGGCGTCTCTCACTGCTCGCTTCGCTCGCGGCGAGGGCTCGGCCTACGGCAGGTTGACCGGGCTCTGGTACCGCTCCAATCCGGCGACGCCCTCACTGCGTTCGGTGGCGGCCTCCGCGTCGCTGTTCCTCGCTTGCCTGGAGATTGTTGACGGTCGACCACGCTCGGCACCGTCTCCCTCTGGTCCGTTCCACTCGCACCGTCTCCCTGCTCTCTCTTCCTGGGCCGGGGAATATTGACGCCCGTGATTTCGTCGCGAGCTCCTCATCACCGGCTGCACTGTCCCGCTCCTCGCGGACCGTACACGGACCGCTCGTCGCTGTTTATTGAAATCCTGTGATTTTACAGAATGCCCCAGAGAAGGTTATGGCCCGAAGGGCATCCTTCATGATCACTGCCTCTCTCCCCTGGGAGAGGAGGAGGCCACCCCATTGGGGCGAGGAGCGTGGAGCCATAGCAGTGCCGGTCCCGAAAGCGACGAGAGGTCGGGAGAGTGGGAAGGTTAGATCAATAATTCCATTCCCTTAAAACTGCACCCAATAGACCCACATCCAAAGGTTGAAACATTCTGCATCCTTAGAACCTTTTGTTTTGGTGGATACATGACACATGTGCCAATGGTAAAACCCGGTGATCCAGCAAAGAATTTCTCATTAAAAGACCAGACTGACAAAACATTCGGTCTCTATGAACAATCAGGAAAACACGTACTGCTCTCGTTTCATCCCCTTGCCTGGACAGATTTCTGTGCAGCCCAGATGACATCATTGGAAGACAACAGGGAACTACTTGCCTCTCTCAATTGCGTACCGGTAGGAATCAGTGTTGACTCAAGGCCGTGTAAGAGGGCATGGGCAGAGAGCCTTTCCATCAAACATACCCCGTTACTGTGTGATTTCTGGCCGCATGGAACCGTTGCACAGAAATACGGGCTGTTCCGCGATGAGAACGGGTTCTCTGAAAGGGCAAACGTGATTGTAGATAAAAACCAGACGGTCGTCTTTGTAAAAGTCTACCCTATCCATTCAATACCGGATATCCAGGAAGTGATTACGTTTATCCAAAAAATACCGGCGTAAAATTCTGCTGGATGAAAGCGGATAACCCCTCCGTCTTCCAAATGCAAAAGGGGAAATTGAAACTGGATTCAGGGCTTTTCCTTAAAAATCACCCTTTCGTTAATATCATCTTCTGTCCGCAGCAGACCAGTTACCCACCGCCGACAACCTTGACTTCAACAACATTACCACAGATCTCACATTCAAAAGCCTGTCCTTCTTTTGAGACATTCACCATACAATGACACCTCAAATAATTAATTTCCTTGAAATATACGAATGTATGCTTCAAGGTATTTGTGGAAATGTTAGCCCAAATTCCTCGAAAAAAATTGTTAAATACAGGTCGGAAAGGTTCCGGATCTGAACTTATATAATCGGTGAATTGAAAGGATGCATAATGTGTAACACCTGCGGGTGCCTCAACTACACACTCGATGATCTGGTCTGGCATCACAACCGATGTTCGGATTGCGGCCATGTGTACAGGAGTACCGGTCAGACATCCATCTGTCCCGTCTGCAAATCCGGGAATGTGAAAAGGATGAAATGAGGTAGTCAATCAGGATTCACACTGTTGGAAAACTCATCAATCAGGATGAATTTGACATGACAACACCAGTAAAAATCCCGAAGATGCCGAAGGCAGAGTACGACTCCCTGATCAAACGGCAGCATGTATCACGGATTGCATTTGCTGCAGCGGAACACCCCTATATTGCCCCGTTCATGTATGTGTTTGACGGAAAATACCTCTACTTCCTTTCTACGAAGTATGGAAGGAAGATAGAGTATTTCAAAAGCAATCCGAAAGTCTCAGTCGAGATAGAGGAATATGCACCTGACCTTTCTGCATTTACGTTTGTAAGTCTCCAGGGTAACCTGGAAGAGGTCCAGGAAGCTGCAAAGAAGAAGGAGGTGCGGAACCTCTTTGTTGATATGATCAAGAAGAAAGGCCTTTCACCGCGGGTCCTAAGTGCACTGGGGCATTCACCCGGGGAATCGATTGACACCCTGGCACGAGAAGAGCGATCAATGGTCTGGAAACTGGTGGGGGTCAAGGATATTGTCGCACTGAAAAACGGCTAAACTATCCCCAAATTCTAGATATTCTAGCAAGCATACTTTTTTTTCTTATTGTTGAAAAAAAACGAGAGTTATTCGGTTGGAAGAAAGGCACTCTTACCAATCTTTGCATAGACCCCGCAGACAGGGCAGACGTAGCTGTCTGGCAAATCCTCAAAAGCGGTGCCCGGTTTAATCCCGTTCTTCGGCTCTCCCCGCTCGGGATCATACATGTACCCGCATGCAAGGCAGCGATACCGCCCCGTTGGGGCTTCCATCGCAGTGAATGCAGTCTTTCCTATCTTTGCTTTTCCGCACACAGGACAGGTGTAGTCCTTTGGTAGATCTTCAAACGCAGTTCCTGGGGGAATACCGTTCTTGGGTTCTCCCCTCGCCGGGTCATAAATATAACCGCAGGCTTCACATCGGTATGGTCTCATCTTTTTCATATCAATTTTCCAGGACTTCTTGTTGCTCGGGGCAACACAAGGTTGAAGATCGGATGAGGTAATAAAAATACCCTTCAGGGGACCCCTCCGATATAACTTCACTCGGTGATAATATCGTTCGATTAACCCCTAACAATGAAGCAAGTGAATCAAGCTGGGTAAATGATCCCTTGTCCCCTTTTCATGGGAGGTTTTTACCTACCCTTCTCATTCTGAAACAGGAATCAACCTGCCCTTCAACTGCTCCTCCAGGTTGCATCTCATCAGTTCAATGACGTTGTTCACTACCCCACGGGTATGGCTCCTCAAGAGCTCATCGGTCCTGAAAAATTCTCGATCCGCATTGCTATTGAACTCGGCACCATGGGTCCGGTAGGTGATACCGAACGGTGCGAGGATGTAGCCCAACTGCTGGAAGTTAAGGAAAATGTCCATTGCGGTTTTAATCCCACCGTCTTCATGCCCGCAGACGAGGATGCCGACTACCTTCGCCTCCGTCAACCCAGGTTTCTTCAGGTGATACAGGTTCTGCATGCAGGTGGTCCGGTCAAGGAATATCTTGAGGCGTGCAGACATCGTATTCCAATTGATCGGCGAGGCGAAGATAACAGCCTTCGAGGCGGCAAGCATCTGGTGAAATACATGCATATCATCACCAGGATTCCGGCATGGGTAATCACAGGATTGAGCCCTTACGGCATAGCAGCACCAGCAGTTATCGATCCGGTATTCGTTCAGGTTGAACCTCCGATAGGTGACTCCTCTTTCACGGAGCACCTCTTCGGCAACCTCGGTCATCACGCTCGTATTCCCTGCCCGGTGGGTGCTTCCGTTGATGAGCAGAACCTCGAATGGCTCTCCATCGTAAATGAACGGTATATGCTCTTTTTCATGGATGAATTCGCCGGACGGACTGTGACAATTGGGGCAACCCCGAGGAGGCTTCTCTCCAGTAAAGATAAAACCGCACACGGTGCACTTCCAGGTCACTATTGAGCCCTGGGTTTTCGTTTCATCAATTGAACTTACCATGCGTCTTCCTCATCTCAATGATTATTTGCATAGGTTAGTCACACTGAAATCACTTGAACGTGGTTCTGGAGGAAACGAAAATTTTCTGAAGTCATTAACAAGAGATGTTCTGGCAACAGCATTCCTGGCGGGCACCGGTTACGACATGCATCAGCAGGTCGTTGTGCAGTCGCGAGTCACTGAGCGTTTGAGATAGTACGATACACAGCGACGAGCACGATGCGGAGTATGGTGCGAGGAGCGGGAGGTAAGCAGCTGCCGGTGAGGAGTGAAACGACGAGACCGGAAGCGTCATCTTGCCACAATCCACCGCGAAGAACAGGCCCATGGTGTGAGCGGAATGGAGTGGAGTGAGCACCAACCGGAGCAGAACGAAACGAAATGGAGACGAGCACGATGGGCCGTCTACATCTCAAGCAAGATTCAGGTCATGTCATGAAATGGATAATCGCCAAACTTCCACCCGAAATGATAGGGTCTTTATTTCAGCTCAATATCACTCGCCATCTCTTCCAACATCTCTTCAGGGGTCCTTACGCACTCCTTCATCGATTTCCTGAAATTGTACATCATCATGAGGAACATCCCGATGCTGATGATGAGGATGGCCCAGAGGAACCAGTCCTGATGCTCCTTGAAGATCGGGAGCGATGCTACAATATACCCGAAGAGAACGAAACCGGTGACCCAGAGCACCCCCCCGACGATATTATAAATGAGAAACACCGGGTATTTCATCTTCACAATTCCAGCCACGAAGGGTGCAAATGACCGGATCCCTGGGACAAACCGGGCGAGGATAATCGTCTTCTTGCCGTACCGGTGGTAATATTGCCGGGTCATATCAATGTGCTTCAGGTCCACCAGGCACTTCTCCCGATTGACCAGCCAGTTTCCAAAGGAGGTCCCGATCCGGTAATTGACCGAGTCCCCAAGAATAGCGGCAATGGTAAGAATCACAATGATTACCCAGACATTCAAACCTTCTCCTGCGGCGAGAAAACCCAGAAGGAAGAGCAGGGAGTCACCCGGGAGAAATGGAGCGAACACCAGCCCGGTCTCGCAGAAGATGATGGTGAAAAGAATCGCATAAATCCAGATCCCATAGACTTCCATCAGCTGCGGAATCTGCTCCTGAATATTCAGGATGATGTCGGACAGTGACAGGAGATCCGGTAGAACCATGTCAAATATTGGGCAGTGCGCGATAAATAGACTGGCATAAAAATAGCCCCACAAGCTCCAGGGAAGGTTCCCCCTAAGACACAAAAATGGACGGGAGGCCGGCCTCCACTTCAGGCAGATTCTGAACCCGCTCTCCCTGGAATCCGAAGGAATGTAGTACTCCACCTGATGATCGGCCAGAGGAGGAGGACTGGTGCGGTGCATAGGATAATGAACATCCACTGGGCTCCCGTAAGCGGTACTGTCGCAAAGAGAGCACCACCGTACTGAACGATCAGGACCTGGATCACCACGATCCCTGCCATGATCCCGAAAAATGCGGGATTCCCTTTGAAGAACGGCGGCATGATGCCATTGATACCACGGCAATTGATCCCATTCCAGACCTGTGCCACGACAAAGGCTGCGAAGAAGGCCGTTGCCTGCTGTTCGGGGGTCTCCATGAACGGGAGGCCGAACACCACGGCCACCATCCCGACCAGGACATAGACCGCTGCGGTGATGAGGATCGCCCTGAGCATGTACGGAGTAATCACGGGGGCGTCCCGAGGGATGGGTTTCCGGTGCATCAGGGCGGGATGCGGGGCCTCTGAACAGAGGGCTAGGGCTGCGAGCGAATCCATGACAATATTGATCCAGAGCAGCTGGATGATGGTGAACGGTGGAGGGTATCCGAGCACTGGGGCAAGGAACGAGAGCATCGCCGCCGAGATGTTGATGGTCAGCTGGAATATCAGGAACCGCTGGATATTCTCGTAGAGCGCCCTTCCCCACCACACAGCGTTCTTGATGGTCGGGAAGGAATCATCGAGCAGGATGATATCGCTTGCCTCCCGTGCAACTTCGGTCCCGGCGATCCCCATGGCGAGCCCGACATCGGCATTGCGGAGCGCAGGGGCATCGTTCGTCCCGTCCCCGGTGACTGCGACCACTTCGCCGTTCCCCTGCAGAGCCTGGACCAGGAGAAGTTTATCGGAAGGCTCCGACCGTGCCATGACCTCCAGGCGCCGGGCGGCTTCGGGTCGCGATTCGTCGGGAAGTGACCGGAACTCGCTCCCGAGCATGACCGCCCCGCTGGTAAGGATTCCCGTCTCCCGTGCGATTGCTGCGGCGGTCTCAGGGCTATCCCCTGTCACCATCTTCACGGTAATGCCGGCCTCGTTGCAGGTCCGGACTGCATCAGGGACATCCGGCCGTACTTCGTCGCGGATACCCACATACCCGTCCCAGGTCAGGAGAGGAGGATTGGATCCATCGGCGGGCAGCTCGGCATGGGCAAATGCTAGCGTGCGCATCGCCCGGCCAGCGAGCGTCTGGATATGAGAGAGGTCTGGCGTGGGATTACACTGCCTGGCAACAATCTCAGGGGCACCTTTGACCAGGAGGAACGATGTATTCTGAAGGGATATTATCGTCGACATCTGCTTCTTGTTTGAATCAAAAAGCTCCTGGGTGACGGGCGGGTGAAGGGCCCTGATCTCCTGGTAGGAGAGCCCGGCCCGGTGGAGCCAGCGGAGAAGGGCTGCCTCGGTTGAATTGCCCACCGTCACGAGCCTTCCTTCCCGGGACTCGAGATCGGCAGTGCTGTTCACCGCTGCGTTCAGGGTGACCCAGCCATTCGGTGTGGTGGGGATTCCAGGCTGGAGATCCGGAAATTCGATCGATGACGCCACAACATCCATCTGGTTCATGGTCAGGGTGCCGGTTTTGTCGGTGCATATTACCGTGACCGAGCCGACAGTTTCACACGCGATCAAACGACGCACGAGACTGAACGCCCTAGTCATCTTCCGCATCGTGAGCGCCAGTGAGACCGTGACACTGACCGGGAGGCCCTCGGGGACCGAGACGACGATAATGATCACCGCGAACATGAAGCTGTCCAAAACATAGTGAGCGATTTCGGCCGGACTCCCTGTGAAGACACCGGTGAATATCCCCTCAATCATCAGGGTTGCAATAATCAGCCCCGCCATCAGGTACCCGAACTTGCTGACCAGTCCCGCGAGCCTTCGGAGTTTCAGCTGCAGAGGGGTCTCGGGGCGGGAGCCCTCGGCGAGATCCGCGGCTATCCGGCCCATTTTGGTGGCATCCCCCACTGCGCCTGCGATCATTCTCCCCCGGCCGGCGGTAACCAGGGTCCCTTTCAGGACCATCTCCTCGATTGCTTTTCCGAGTGGCTCGCTCTCTCCAGTGAATGCGGATTCGTCTACCTCAAAATTCGATGCCTGGAGGAGATACCCGTCGGCCGGGACCACATCGCCTGCTTCAAGGAGGATTAGGTCGGCCACTACCAGGTCCCGCATGGGAACCGTGGCCGCACGGTCGTCGCGGATCACTTTGATCCCCGTATCTTCCCGCATCGCGTTCAGGGCTTCGAATTCCCGGTTGCTCCTGTACTCGGTGAAAAACGAGATGCCGGTCGCGAGCAGGACAGCCATCACAATCCCGATGGTGTCGATGAGGCTTCCCCCTTCAATGACTGCCACGATCGCCGAGATGAAGACCGCGACAAGTAAAATACGGATGATCGGGTCGTTGAATTTGGAGAGGAATTGTATCCATAGAGGTGTTCGTCTCGGGGGAGTCAGCTCGTTCCTGCCGTGCTGTTCCCTCATGGTGAGAACAGATTCAGAAGAGAGCCCATGGGTACGGGCAGATTCTGGGAGGTCCCGGAAGGGGATCATTTCAGCAGCTATTATCCCTGAATGGTTTTCATCCTTTGGGCAGAACACCAGGGAAGAAAACCGTGGAGGAAATAGCTATAATGTATCATCGGGCAAAGTATTCTCGAAATGTCCTATCTGATCGAGATTGCGATCATCATCATCCTCATCGTCCTCAACGGTCCTCCCATCCATCGCATTGGGAACATAAAGTTCACCGCTCCGAGTAAATAGACCCGTCTATCGCTCCGCTGGTCCTCGGTTTTCTGGATATTGTTGACGGTCGACCGTGCTTCGCACCGTCTGCCTGTTCTTTCTTACTGGACTGATGATAGGTGGACGCCGTGATTTTCTCGCAGGCTCCTCATCACCGGCTGCCCTGTCCCGCTCCTCGCGGACCGTTCCCACGGACCGCTCGTCGCTGTTGTGAGAGGTGTCAGAAAAAAGAACGAAAACCTGCCTCTCTTGGTTTGCTGATATTTCCGTGATAATCGATGGAAGCAACTTGGGAGGTATTTGCAAAGACATATCCCCCTTCCCATTCTTCTTCACGGATGTTGTGATCCAGGATAAACTTCATGCAGGCGCTTATCGCCTCTTCAAGGGCTCCCACTACTTGGTAGTGTGAGCTGACAGACAACTCGGTATCACGAAATTTCTCTTTTGGTTCCTTTAACTTCATAATGACCACCAAGCGCCTGTTGATACTGCTCACCCCTGCCTTATCCTATAAGTGTGTATCATAATGGTAGTGAGGCTTTAAAAGACGTTTTATTCACCATTGGGCGAGGAACAGATTCTGAACGCCGGAATGATGGATGTGTGGAGCCTTTCTGAGGAACTCTGGACTCGAGGAGGAGTGGACGGAGGGAAGCGGAGATGAGCACGGTCGAATGTAGTGGGGCGTCTCTCCTTCCGGTGTTGGCTGTGGTAGGGTTAGTTAGAGAAATGGGTTACATACCATATTCATGCGCGACCCTCAATCGGGGCGCATTAAACGCTCCGTTCTACCTCCCACCCGCAGCATGCCCTTGGTTTTTTTCTCCCGTATTTTGTCTTTAAAGAGAAAATAAGGGGATTTCTGGGCGTCTCTCACTGCTCGCTTCGCTCGAGGCGAGGGCTCGGCCTACGGCAGGTTGACCGGGGCCCTGGTATCGCTCCGCTCCGGCGACGCCCTCACAGCGTTCGGTGGCGGCCTCCGCATCGCTGGTTTATCGGTTCACAGAATCCAAGCCTGTCGACCGTGCTCGTCTCCACTTCGTCTCGCTCGTACCGTCTCCCTGATCTCTTTTCCTGCACTATATTGCATGAGACGCCCGTGATTTCTTCGCAGGAATATAGACAAATTAAAATGTCACTTGTGTATACTGGAATTTTATGAAAGATGAAAACAACGAGTTCATCACTACTGTCGCGATCCTAACCCGGAGGTTGAGGGAAGGCAAGAGTTATGATGATTTCCGCAAGGCTTGGTACCATACCACCGGCTTCGGAGTCGAGGGAAAGGAAAAAGGGGGAAGCAATAAGATGGTTACTCTGATCAATGTGTTCGATCCGAGGGAGATCGTAGTCTTGGGTTTTGCCACAACTACGCTTGAACAGCTCAAGGACGCGCTTGATATCGATGTTACTTACCGGGGAGAGAACCCGATGGACAAAATCATCGAGCCAGAAATTGGGAGAAAATTTTGTGCCGTGATCTCGGAGGACGATTTTTCCGCTGTCGGAGAAATACCCTATAAACCACCAGGCGTTGCAGGAAAGGAAACGAATATGGAAGAATTTTACAAGAACTTAAAAGCCCTCGAGAGACTCTTTGAGGAAGCGTCAAAGAAACGCGATGAGATAAATGAGGCACGGAAAAGAGAAGAAAGACGGGGAAATACCTGAACTATCGGATATCCCTTGGAGGATAGAAGGTGCCCATTTCTTTTTTTCATCTGCTCACATATCGTTCCTGATCGCGACACCACAAAAATGGGAATGATCCGGAAAATAATAATGGATTGACTGGCAGTATAGCAATGTGGATGACTACTATGGCAACCTTCGTTCTTGTTCACGGTCACAATATGTCGACAGAAACCTGGAACAAACTTACCGTCGGAGATCCCATCCATACCGAAGACGGCCATCTGGGCGGCAGATATTGGGATGGAACCGTTTCTGCTCTCAAGGCACATAAGTACCGCGCTTTTGCGCCGACACTCAAGGATGAACACAGGAGCAATCTGACTGACCATATTGAACAAATTTGCACATTGATAGACGAAAATGACCTTAAAGATGTAATATTAGTCGGTCACAGCTATGGTGGAATGGTAATAACCGGTGTCGCAGCCAGAATACATGAGAGAATCCGCCGCCTGGTGTATGTTGATGCTGCATTACCTGATCCAGGACAATCATTATTTGACCTCATTGCCGCCTGCGGTTTTGACCCCACTTCATTCGCCAGACTGGGAACAGCCCCGCCCTTCCTGGAAAAGCTGCAGTATGACCCGCGAACAATTGAGTCGTTGCCGAAAACATTTATTCTGTGCACAAAAAGCAAGTTTTCTTCCTTAATAAGTGCCGGTGTTGCAAGGAAGAGAATTACCACTGGAGGAAAGGACTGGACCTATGTTGAGATGCCTGCATCGCACATGCCAATGGCCGACATGCCAAGTGAATTTTACAGAGTGATGCTGGACTCTGCCAAAGAATAGAAGCCGATATCATCGATTTGATGGCATCAGGCATCGACTTCAATGACAACGTCCGCGATCTCATTTGCCACTATGAGTTTCAGAGTAAAAATTGTTCCAACCAGCCGCACGGTCCATTCCTTATAAAAAATCCCTTGCCTCTTTTCACCTGCATTTCTGCGCGAGCACCAAGAGAATTGATTTACGGGCTCCGTTGCCAACCGGCTGGGACTTCAGAACTCTATGTTCAATTTTTCTTGACGAATAATTATTTTCCTTTAGCATCCTTGATGATCAAGGAGTGAACTTTTTCTCGTCAATATCCCCCGTCGGTGTATCATGAATCCATCATACCGTATTATGATACTTGAGAAGAATTATGGAAAAATTATCTCGAGGAGATCAAGTATACGATAGCACAGACATCCAGAATCCTCACGGGGATGTTTTTCATACCAGCCAGCGTAATCTTAATTCGAAATATCCATATTAGCACCATTAATGGGGTGAAGAGACGATTAAACCGATCACCTCCCCGCCCCAACAAAGGATACCTTCCAGTATTTTATATTCGAAGGCCCGGTCCCGCTATACCAGTGCTCACCGCCGTCTATGGTGTACATGATGACGCCCAGCGGCAAATCAGGAAATCTATCTATGAATTGAAGCCCTGCAACCCAGGCGATGCGATCGTCCATGCAGGTGATACCTTCAAACGAATAGAATGACGAAGGGCGGAATGACTGAACATCAACACTGCCATCCTCGGCAACCTGGACCTTGAAAATGTTCCCCGTAAGCATTTCATTCAGCACTACCCAGACCGTTTCCTCACTGGCAGCGCAGATATCGTCAAAATCATTTGCCCCCCCAACATTTTGGGCGACCTTGAGCCACTGATTGCCCCCATCAACGGTCCGGTAGATATCCGTATAGGGTCTGACAACGCTCCAGACTGCCTGGGTGCTGTAGGCACTGACTATAAAGGTTTGGGCATCGGGCATAACCTCGGGAAGGGGTTCCTGTCGCCAGGTTTCGCCATTGTCGGTGGTGTGGATGACATACCGTTCATCACCTGATTTGGTGGTGTCTGCAATCCATACCTCTCCATCACCGATGGCATCAATGCGATTAACTTCGGACATGGGCACGGTTGGATGGGGGACGATGGTCCATGTAGTGCCACCGTTCGTAGTATGAAGGACTCTCCCCCCCAATGAAACGGCCCAGGCTTCGCTGCGGCTGAGACCCTTCACACCCTTGATACCCCCCGCAAGGCCATCCGGAATGGTCTGTGCAACCCAGGTAGCACCTCCATCAGTGGTATGCATGATGGCACCTCGTGTATCGCTCCTGTTGTCGGAGCCCAATGCAACCCATGCCGTCTGGTCGTCAACTGCGCTGACGTCGTTGCCATGAACACCTGTCCAGGCAGATAAGTCGCCCTGCGCCTGCCAGGTCCGCCCGCCATCGACGGTGTGGATGATGGCTGCTGCATCGTTCTCATCCCAACCGGTAGCCCAGCCCACCATCGGGGTGTATTCGTTATTGTGCCACCGGTTCCCCTCGCCCAGGTCTGCAACGTCCATTGTGTTGTCATGGGCAGAGTTCCCTGTGATTACGTTATCATCTCCAGCAATTGCAATGCCGACCCCGTCATTGGTCTGCACTTCGTTGTTCATGATCCGGTTCCGTTCTGTACCGGCCATGAGGGAGATACCGTTCAGATGATTGTTGAACACTATGTTACCGAGGATCAGGTTGTCCCTGACGACCGCTTCCTGATCCCCTTCCAGGAGGATCCCGCTGCCGAACATAGAAAAACTGACGCTGTTAGAAATCACCTGGTTGTTTGTCAGGGTAGCGCCTTTGCCGGCTTCCAGGGCAAGACAGTCTCCCCCACAATTCTGTATCGTGTTTTTAGTGACAATGTTGTGGGTGAGGGCTGTTTCTGGTGCAGCACACAAAGAGATGCCATTGTGCCCGCATTGACCAATCGTATTCCCGACAATCGTATGGTGACCCTGGATTACCAGGTTCTCGCTCTCCGTGCCAATGGCAATACAGGTACCATACGGGGCCTCATCAATACGATTTCCGGACACCAGGAAACCTCTGCCATTTGTTATCATTATCGGGTTCTGGCTGATACCAACGAACGTGTTATCACGGATGACATTACCCCGGTTGATGGCACCAGGAGCCCCGGAGACAAAGATAATCCCAAGGTCAGCCTGCTCGATGGTATTGCCTTCAACGATGTTGAAGTTCGATCCACCATCAGAGTCCCTGCACACAATCGCATTGACCCCGATGCAGGTGTCGGTAAAAAAGATGGTGTTGTCCGCAAAGGTGTTGAAGCTTCCTTCGAACTTGATGCCCGGGGCGCACTCTTTCCCGCCTACAATGGTAAACCCTTGAATGGTGACGTGATCGGCAAGGACCTGAAAGCCCGCCGTATTCGGGGGCTCTACTACCACATCTTCGCCAGTAGCCATGATATAAAGATTATTTTTTATCACTGACACCGCTTCGGGATACGTACCGGGATACACAAGGATCCTGCTTCCCGGACTTGCGGCATCAACGGCAGCCTGGATGGTTTCATACTCCCGGCCCGGACCTGCGGTCAGCATCGTTCCTGGTCCTGCGGCAGTAACTGGTACTGCCAAGACAGCCAGTACCAGGAAGAGAATACAGGTCCATCTCCCGATGATTCTGGGAGTGATATACACCGTCCCCCTCATTTTATGACACCCCATTTATACTGTTACCCATTTAAACATCCACAATTAAATATTATATCCCGATGAAATTCCCTTCAAGAGCCTTATTGTATGTCCCGCCCAGGCTTCATCAGTAATATCAATGGAGAGACGACCTGGTGGAAAAGAATCAATTCTCAACACGTAGCAGGCTGACTCTATGATCTTCATGGAATAAGAGGTAATTGCTAATCATCCCTGTTCCCAGCAGGTGTTAATTTCAGATAGCCGAATCTTTCTTAGGTGTTTTAGTACCAGGATTGTGTAAACATACCTCACTTCAGGTCCGCGAGGCGTTGATTCTCTATATCTATCCGATTGATATATAGAAGACTATATTCTATGTCGAAATGTTATATATTCATTTAAATCCGTTTTGTATTCAGACCACCATGGTTCTGAAAAAGAGACAAACTGGATGTATCACTCTCGCACTCGCAGGAATTCTTGTTCTGGCACTTGTCGCGACCGGGTGTGTGGGAAACGAGCCAACATCGTCCTCCTCACAGGAACGAACATCGATAAAAGTGACGGGCTCAACAACGATCCTTCCTATCGCCCAGCTGGCTGCTGATGCATATATGGGAACCCACTCCGATGCCGATATCCAGGTCACTGGAGGAGGCTCCAGTGTCGGGGTCCAGGCAGCAGGGGAGAAAACTGCCGATATCGGGATGTCGTCACGTGATGTCAAGTCAGATGAACTGAAAAAATATCCGAACCTGGTGATCACCACGATTGGGAAAGACGGAGTTGCGCTTATTCTCCACCCGTCAAACACCATTACCAGCCTCACCACGACCCAAATCAAGGATATTTATGCTGGTAATTATACAAACTGGAACCAGGTTGGCGGCCCTGATCTGGCGATTGTCGTTGTAGGCAGGGACAGTGCTTCAGGAACCAGAGAGTTCTTCTCTGAGAAGGTGATGAATAAGGGGAACTACACCAGTATCCAACTCGAAAAGAACTCGAATGGTGCCGTGCAGCAGACGATTGCCCAGACGCCGGGAGCGATTGGATATGTCGGTCTTGGGTTCATCGACAATTCCGTTAAGGCGGTGAAGGTCGATACCAACGGAGCGTTGGTTGATCCAACAATAGCGAATGTACTCAGTGGCTCATACCCCCTCTCCCGGTCGCTCTACATGATTACCAACGGCCAGTCTACCGGCCTCGCCAAAATGTACCTTGACTACCTCCTCTCCCCGGAGGGACAGCGTATCCTATCAGAAGAAGGATTTGTGCCGGTGAAATAACTCCTTCCCACACTTTTTGATTATTTAATCCTGACAATCTGGATAGGCGGGTATCGATGGTGTATTGGTTCGGAAAAGGAAATCTGAGGACGCCAATGTCGAAACGCTCGAAAAAAACGGGGGCAGAAAAACCGAGCGTCCTCTTCCTCTGCACCTACAACTCTGTCCGCTCTCAGATAGCCGAAGGACTCATGCGATCACTCTGTCCCGATCGCTTCGAGGTGTTTTCTGCAGGTATTGCCCCCGCAGGACTTCATCCCCTTGCCATCAAGACGATGCGGGAGATCGGGATTGACATCAGCAGTCAACAAGCAAAATCAGTGCGGGATTTTCGTACGACACACTTCGATTATGTGATATCATTCAGCAACGAGTTACCCGATATCCTCGGGCGCAGGATGCCATCCGGAGAGACTATCCTTGTATGCCCGGTACAAAGCCCGTCCGATTTGTATCTTGATGAAATAGAGGCTCTTGCCGATTTCAGGGAATTACGGGAGTATCTTAAACGAATTCTGGAACATACCTTCGGTAATATCCCCTCGTCCCAGGAGAAATCTGCATGATGGTGGGAGAAGATCATCAGGGAACCTCATTATACTCTGAAGAAAAAAGTGCAGGCTCCTATCGGTTTTTAAACCGAACGTCCTATATACAGTCATCGGTGTGATGCATATGGCCTTGCCAGATATCAGGAACCGAATGGCCACTCCTGCAATCCGGAGAATCCAGGAGCAGGCAATTGGGTCGCTCTGGTTTATCTGTGCCATATTCGCAGTGCTCACGGTATGTTTCATTCTTGGCTACCTTTTCTACAATGGATATCCGGCATTTGTCCAGATTGGGCTCCAGGATTTCCTATTCGGCCTGGACTGGAACCCCACTGGCAGCCCACCAAGGTATGGGATTCTCTCACTGATTGTTGGAACTATCCTTGTGATGATCGGCGCCATGGTTCTCGCGGTCCCGCTCGGGATTGCAAGCGCCATCTTCATTTCTGAACTCGCTGGTCCCCGTCTCCGGACCATTATCAAACCCGCCGTTGAACTGCTTGCAGGCATCCCCTCCGTCGTATATGGTTTCTTTGGGCTTGTGGTACTTACCAACTGGATCCGTGTCTCCTTCGATGTCCCGACGGGAGAGACCTGGCTTGCGGGATCAATCCTTCTCGGAATTATGGCACTTCCCACGATTGTCAGCGTCTCTGAGGATGCGATCAATTCGGTGCCCCGTGAATTTAAAGAAGGCTCACTCGCTATAGGTGCCACTGGCTGGCAGACGATCAGCAAGGTGATCATCCCCGCGGCTCTTTCAGGTATCACCGCGGCGATCATCCTCGGGATCGGCAGGGCTATCGGTGAGACCATGGCGGTTCTGATGGTGACCGGGAATGCAGCAGTCGTGCCTGAACCTATCTGGAACGTATTATCTCCCATCCGCACCCTGACCGCAACCCTTGGTATCGAGACCGGCGAAGTCCCAATAGGGAGTCTTCATTACAATGCGCTCTTTGCGATTGCCGTTGTGCTGCTGATCATCACCCTTCTCATCAATTTATCAGCGACCTTCATTCTCAATCGTATTCGGCATGCTCAGACCGGAAGTGCCGAAATAAAACGATTGGTTTCTCAAGACACAAGTGTTCAAATCCGCCGTTTCTTGCGGTATGGTTTCCTTGGTATGGTTCTGTTGCTGGTTGCGGTTGCTGCCGGAATTCTCCCCTGCCTGGTGCTGCTTGTTGTGGTGATTACACTATCCCTCCTATGGAAGAGGATTTCCCCGAAGAGTACCCAGAAAATAGCCTATTCGTGCATGTTCGCGGCGGTAGGTATCGTTCTAGCCGTACTTAGCATCATCCTTCTCGATATCATTGTAAAAGGACTCCCTGTGATCTCATGGGAATTCATTTTCGGGTATCCATCCAACCTCGGCAGGGCTGGCGGAATTTTCCCAGCGATTGTCGGGACCATCTACCTGGTAATCGGGGCAATCATGATCGCTCTGCCGATTGGTATCGGGGCGACGATTTATCTTTCCGAGTATACCAGGGAAGGCCTGGTAACCAAAACTATCCGGACGGGGGTAGATCTCCTGAACGGCACTCCTTCGATCGTATTTGGTCTCTTTGGATTCGCATTTCTTGTCATTTTTGTAGGGTTAGGGGTGTCGCTCCTGACCGGCTGGATCGTTCTCGCCCTCATGATCCTCCCGACCATCATACGGACCAGCGAGGAGGCCCTGAAGAGTATTCCGAATGCAGTGCGCGAAGGCAGCCTGGCGCTCGGGGCTTCGAAATGGCAGACTATCCGGAAAGTGGTCCTTCCTGCAGCCGTCCCTGGTATCATCACAGGAACCATCCTCTCAATTGGTCGTGCCGCTGGTGAGACTGCCCCTATCCTGTTCACCGCGGTGGTATTCTCCACTCGTTTTCTCCCGAGCTCGATATTCGAACCGGTCATGGCCCTCCCCTATTACCTTTACATCCTCTCCACAAGCATCCCTGGCGCAAAGCAATATGCCTATGGAACAGCCCTTGTGTTGCTGGTCATTGTAACCCTGTTCTATGGGGCTGCAGTCCTGCTCCGCACCCGTTTCCAGAAATCCATCAGATGGTGATCCCCTTGCATCTCGCGGTCATTGAAAATTCAGGAATCAAAACAGGAAACCCAGAAATCCCTTCAGTATCCGATGCCTCCAATCCAGTTATCGAAGCGCGTAATCTCAATCTCTGGTTTGGTGATGCCCATATCCTGAAAGAGGTCAGCATGAAAATCCGGCGGAACAAGGTGACTGCCCTGATAGGGCCGTCAGGATGCGGAAAATCCACACTCCTCCGGTGTTTCAATCGGTTGAACGATCTCATCGATCATACGAAAATTTCGGGTGAAGTTACCTTTGACGGGGAAAACATCTACGCGAATGGGAACGATGTCGTGCTCTTGAGGAAAAGGATCGGCATGGTGTTCCAGAAACCCAATCCCTTCCCGAAGAGTGTTTATGAGAATATTGCCTATGGACCACGGGTCCATGGGATTAACAACAAGAAGGAACTCGACCGGATCGTTGAGAAGAGCCTGAAAGATGCAGCTCTTTGGGAGGAGGTACGGAACCGGCTGAACAATTCTGCCCTTGGTCTTTCCGGGGGACAGCAGCAGCGCCTCTGCATCGCCCGAACCTTGGCGGTTGACCCGGAGGTCATCCTGATGGATGAGCCATGTTCGGCACTTGACCCGATCGCAACTGCCAAGATCGAGAACCTGATTGAGAAACTGAAGCAGCAGTACACGGTGATCATTGTCACCCATAACATGCAACAGGCAGCGAGGGTCAGCGATGATACCGGATTTATGTATCTGGGCAAACTTATCGAATGTGGAACAACCACACAGATATTTGAACACCCCGAAGAAGATCTCACCGAGAATTATATCACCGGACGATTCGGATAGGAGTGACCATGTCGGAAAAATTCCATGCAGAACTCGATCAGTTGAAGCATGATTCAATCGAAATGGCACGGTTCGCGCGGATTATGCTGGCTGACGCCGTGCAAGCATTAATCCTTGAGGATATCCCACATGCCACAGAAGTAAAATCCCGGAAGAGAGAGCTCCGGGATCGCACCATCAGCCTCGAGGACCGTGCTTATCAGCTGATTGCCTTGTACCAGCCCATGGCCAAGGATATGCGGGTAATTGTGTGTATCCTGAAGATCATTGCGGGAGCCGAACGTATCGGGAGATACGGGAAAGATATTGCAAGTATGACACGGCATATCCAGGATGAGCCGATTTCCCCTCATCCTCCTCCCCTCCCTAATATGGCCTCCCTGGTTACCACCATGATTGATGACGTAGCGACTGCCTTTGAAAAGGAGAATCTGGCTTTAATTGAAGATTTATCCTCACGTGATGATGTGATCGACGACCTGTGGCATTCAATGTTCCGGCAGACTCTGACGATAATGATGGAGAATCCAAAGACTATCACCCGGTACACCTCATATATCATGGCAGCCCGGTACCTGGAACGGTGCGCAGATCATGCCTGTAAAATGGCTGAAAATGTTCATTACGCCATGACCGGTAACCGGATCGAGATCAAGTGATAGTAAGGAGCAGTCCTTTGTAAATATCGCCTTAAATTAAGAAAGCATGAGGGATTAAACGTGATGATGATGCTAAAGCAGCGAGTCCTCTTCATCTGTGTTCATAATTCGATACGTTCACAGATTGCTGAAGGCTACATGAATACCCGCCTCGGGGACCGCGGTTCGAAGCGTTCAGTGCCGGGATGCAAAAAACAAGAGTTCATCCAATAGCAATCGAGGTTAGGGAGGAAGTTGCCATTGACATATCCGGGCAACAGTCAAAGACGCTTAATACGTTTTTAGGAGAATCGTTTGACATCGTAGTCACCGTGTGCGATCCGGCACAAGGATCCTGCCCCTTTTTTCCGGGAGCAACGCGTTTAATTTACCGGAGTTTCTCCGATCCCTCATAATCTTCAGGTTCAACGGAAGAGGTCAGGAAAGAATTTCGCAAGGTGGGGGATGAAATAATCAATTGGATTGAAAGGGAATTTCATCCGTGATGCCCGTTACAAGCAAGTATCATTTCTGCTTGGGAAAAAAGAGTATCGATTCTTACGCTGATGAATGCCTGATCGCGATATCAGAAAGAACATCGGCAACATCTTCGCAACAATCGGTTGCCATTTCAAGATAATCGTAGATATCCTTCAATTTGATAATGGCAATTGCATTGTCAGTATTGAACAGGTTCGTCATAGCCTTTGATAGCTCGTCATCGGCGAGATTCTCTAACCGGTTTACCTCGATGCACCGTTCCTCGATATATCGTGGATCTTTCATGGATCTCATTGATTTCACGGCTGCCTCGATCTCTATGGTTGATAGGTGAATGAGTTTGGCAAGTTCAATCATGTAGCTATCTGAGGAATGAATCCCGTAGTATAACATCCGTTGGATTGTTCCATCGACATAATCAAGCACCTCATCGAGAGCAGATGCAAGCTTGGATATGTCTTCAGGATCAAAAGGCGGGCGAATCCTCTTGTTGAGCCGCTCATAGATCTCGTGCGTGATCTCATCACCGGTGTGTTCAAGTACTTCGATCTCCAGACGTTTCTCCTTGATACTGGTAAAATTCTTGGTAAGGTCAAGAAGCTGGCGGGCTGCCTCTGTGACATTTACTGCCTGGCGTTCGAGCAGATCGAAATACACCTTGTCAGGAGGCATGATCAAGTGCTTGAGGCTCATAAGGAAACCACATGTGTATGGATAAGGCACCATAAAAAAATAATGGTCCAGTATTGAAAATGATACCCGCTAATGAGAGATCTTCTCATATACGGGCAAAAGCTGGATGATGTATCCCCACTTTTTGATCATCATCCATGAGTTAAAAAGAAATCTATAGATGTGTATTGATTTTATTGAGAAATACAGATATCAAGAGAATGTGGGGCACTCATGGAAATCAGAAAAGTTCAGATAACGGGTGGGTCATCCTACGTCATCACGCTTCCGAAGGACTGGGCTGAGGAGCAGAATATCCAAAAAAATGACCCATTAGGATTACTCGCCCAGCCGGATGGCACACTCCTTGTTACCCGGGACATTACAGAAGGTCAATTCCAGCGGGAGAAGGTCTTCTCTCTTGCGGATATCAATGAACCAGTATATCTGTTCAGATTATTGGTGGGATCGTATATTTCCGGGTTTACTGGCATCCGTATTACCTCAAAGACAAGGATTCCTGTTTCAATGCGAATGGTCGCACGGGAATTTACCCAGATGGCGATCGGGTTTGAGGTAGTTGAAGAGACGGATATGACGATTATTTTAAAGGACCTCCTCAATCCATCAGAAATGCCCTTTGAAAATACGATCAAGCGGATGTTTGTCATCGTCAAGAATATGCAGATTGATGCGATGTCAGCGCTTGAAAACGGGGGAGACCCGGGAATTGCTGACGATGTTATTAAGCGTGACAACGATGTTGATCGCCTCAACTGGTTAATCGCCCGGCAGACAAACATGATCCTGAAAAATGCACGGCTCTCCCGCAAAATGGGGGCTCCGACCAGCAAGGTAGTAAATACCTACATCATCAGCCGCATCATCGAGCGGATTGGTGACCATGCGGTGCGGATTGCGGAGAATGTTAAGAAAATTTCAGGTAGTCAGATCAATAAGGACGTACTGACATCTATCATGAAGGCAAACAATCTCGCCATCTCCCTTTTTGATAAGAGTATTGTTTCGTTCTTCAACAGTGATCTCAAGGGATCAAACAAGAATATCGAACAGGTTGAGAAACTCGAGGAGCTCTCCGAAAAAGTTGCCCTACTTGCCATGAAAGAAGAACCCTCCATCGCTATTCCCCTTCGGTCTATTGCAGAGAGTATACGGAGATCTGGGGAATATGCGGGTGATATCTCAGAGAGCATAATCAATTATCTTATCGAAGAAAAGCCATGAGAATTGGGCATTTCTTCTATCTCTCTCCTTTAATCGATATCCTGCCTTTTGTCTTCAATCATAACAACTTCTTTATATCCGCTCCCCTATTTTACCTTCAGGAGAGATTCGGCGATACCTGCAGGCATCACCCAGTCTCGGGATACTACCGCCATGATCGCCAAAAAGACGATGATCCAGGAGCTTGGGGAGGATGAGCTCATCCTGCCGACACTGGTAAATAATGCCCTTGCTGCAAATGACCGGATCAAATATTTCTTTACGCTGCTGCAGGCAGCCCGTCTCCATGCCATCCAGCCTGGAAGGGAGACCTCGAATCTGAAAGCAGAACGAGAGGCAGCCGGAGTGGATGATCCGATGTTCGATCGAGTTGTTGCCGATAGTGTGATGGTAGGAAAGGATACCCTGCAGATCCCTTACGCCCCCCGGATCCTGTCAGGTATCCGCTCGTCCCTTGCGGAGATGGCAGCCCCTCTCCCTGTATATGACGAAGGGAAGGGCGAATTCTTTCAAAAAAGGGTGGCACTCCTTGCTGAAGGCATCCCTTCCGGAGAGAACGATCTCATCGCTGATGAGGTTATCCAGAGAATTACCGCGGGTGATGAAGGAACGATCGACAGTATCCACCTTCTTGTAATGGACATCCACAAAGAGTTAATCGCTCTTCAGGGAGATCTCGCGAGTGAAGTTATTGACGGGGCAATGGCGTACCTCCTTCACGATGAAGATCGAGATCTTGTAGCGTCATTTATGGCCGGCCTGAAAAGAACCTCTCCATTACGATTCGATCACCCCGGGCTTGGAACCACGGCTACCAGAAGCAGGGGAACACTTGTTATCCAGAATGATATCGGGATGACCGATGCTCATGTCCTTGTGGTGAATGTGAAAGAACCCACGGTAACGGTGATCTACACCGATATCCATATGCCCCGCCTCCAGTTCTTCCAGGGGCTGTTTGATGAACAGGGGATGACGTGGGAGGACACCCTCTCGAAGAAATCTGGTGACCAGTTCGAGGCGAAGATCTACCACCTGTCGGTTGGAACATACCGGGCTGGGAGCAGGGAGGATCTGGAAAGGTTTCTGAAATTCCTTGGATCAAGGCTTGTATTTCTGATTGACTGGAACCGTGCAAGAAAACGTCTCCGTACCTTCCTCCAGAACAGGGATGCCTCGGCCGTCCTCAGGTGGGCAGCAGATAACGAATACGGCCATATGGCGTTTCTCCTCCTTGGAGGGGAGAAGATTATTTTTGAAGCCCTCGAGCTTGCCTCAAGGGTTCCCCTGCGATACGGGGAACCCCTCCACCAGATACTTGGCAGAGAACGGACTGTTGAGTATTTCAAGTGGGTGCTCAAGACCGCCTCAACGGGTTTGCGTGCCGGACATTCGCGGCTGCTGCTCCAGGACGAAATTAAGGCGGAGCTCCTCCGGTATTTCAGGACCGCTCATGAGAATCTCATGGAGATCTGCGAAGAGCATACCACGCTTACCATTGATGTTGCCATGGTACTCCGGGATTCCCTCATCGTGATCATCCGGGGGGAGGATGGGGATTATCTGACCAGGAATGCAATGCGGGCGAAGCGGTTGGAGAGTGAGGCAGATGCCCTCGTTATCAAGGTCCGCAGCCTCTCCCGGCGTATAGAGACAGCGACGTTTTATGCTGATCTCATCAACGTCACCGACGATGCTCTTGACTTTCTTGAGGAAGCGATGTTCCTTTCAACGCTTATTCCCCGGGTGACCTCGTCAAAGAAACTGACAGGTGAGATGGTGGACCTTGCGGAGATTGCAGTGAAAAGCAGCCAGGAATTTTTAAAAGCACTCATGGCATCGCAGAATATCCACAGGGGATATACCCGTGATGACATGCAGGATTTTCTCCAGGCGGTCGACAGGGTTATCGGGTACGAACGGGAGTGTGATGAAGCCCTTCGCCAGTCAGAAAAGAGTATCCTGACACAATCCACCGATTACCGGGAGATGATGATCTTTTTTGAAATCGCCCGGACGATCGAGGAATCCACCAACTCCCTCATGAAAGCGGTGTACGGCATCAGGGATAGCATCCTCGAAGGAATGAACCGTTGAGAAGAGATGATCCCTATAGCAAAATCAGGCCGTCGGCTGGTAAAGTTTGGTCAGGGTGTCCGGGACGAGGTATCTTCTGCCGAGTTCGGCAACAAAGCGTCCGGCCTCGCGACAATGGCACAGATGGGGATCCCGGTCCCGCCCGGATTCTCTCTCTCTCTCTCAATATGCGAAGAATATTACCGGAAAGGCAAAACACTGCCTGATGATTTCTCAAGTCTCCTCAACGAAGGGATAGCTTTTTTGGAGAAGGCAAGCGGTTCGATGTTTGGGGGTATGCGACGCCCCCTGCTCGTTTCTGTCCGATCGGGAGCTCCTGTGTCAATGCCGGGGATTATGGATACTATCCTTAATGTAGGACTGAACAGAGAGACCCTTCGTGGATTGATATTTTTATCGGGCAATCCGCGGTTTGCCTGGGATACTTATCGCCGATTTATCCTTGAGTTTTCAAGGGTCGTTTTCCGGCAGGATCCAACCCCCTATCATCAGGCGCTCAGAACTATGCTCGATTCCGAAGGTGTTACCGAGCCAATCGAACTCAACTCCGGGAGCCTTAAAAACCTTGCCTTCCTGTACGAACGTATATTCTCAACCGGAATCGGAAAGCGGTTTCCTTCCAATGTGCATGAGCAACTGGCTTGTGCTGCTGAAGGAGTGATCCGCTCCTGGACCCATCCGCGTGCAGAGGCGTTCCGTCAACTCAACCTCGTGAAAGAGGCAAGAGGAACAGCGGTGACTATCCAGATGATGGTGTTTGGCAATATGGGGGCCCGTTCAGGAGCAGGAGTAGCTTTTACCAGGAATCCCTGGCTGGGCACCAGGGGGCTCCTCGTCGATTTTAAATTCGGTGCACAAGGGGAGGATGTGGTATCAGGGGATCAGTCAGCGGCCAGCCAGGCAGAATTTGCCCGGGCTATGCCGGATGTCTTCTCGGCCCTTGCAGAGATTGGGGGGAGACTTGAATTTCATTACCGGGATATGCAGGATCTCGAATTCACCGTTGAAGAAGGAAGACTTTATATTCTGCAGACACGTTCCGGGAAACGATCCCCTTACGCAGCGTTAAAAATAGCCGTTGCTCTCTGCCAGGAAGGACTCATCTCCCCGGCGGATGTATTATGGATGCTCCGGGATGTGAATCTTGATTCCATCACCGTGCAGGAAATAAAATCGGGTGATTATCCTGTGGCAGTAGGTATCCCTGCATCAGCCGGTATTGCAACGGGCACGATCGCCTTTTCCGGAGAACGAGCTGAAGCGGTTGCACGTCAGGGAATTCCTGTTCTCCTTGTCAGAGAGACCGCATCTCCGGATGACCTTCCGGGTCTTTCGTATGCACGAGGACTCCTTACCCGCCGGGGTGCCCGAACCTCCCATGCTGCAGTCGTAGCAAGGCAGATGGGAAAGATTTGTGTCGTTCAATGCGAGGCCCTCGAGATTGATTATCCTCGTGGACGTTGTACCCTTAGTGGACATGATCTAAAGGAAGGATCAGTGATCACTATAGACGGGAGTTCGGGCAATGTTTACCTCGGCACAGTAGAATCGACGGAAAAATGTCCCGAGGAGCTTATCAGCATCGTTCGGAATTGGGAACGGGAACAGCAATTATAGGCCGTTCAGGGAGGTTTTCTCTCCAGTTTGCCGGCCATGAACTTCATGAGGGGATACACACCGTCAGTCATGGGATGAACCTCAAAAAACTTATCAAATTCGTATATCCCGATTCCCTGCCGCATCAGAAATGCCTGATAGGCCGCGATTATCCCTGCAGCCGGTCCTACTGACTCCACACCGCACAGATGCCCGGTCTCAGGATCCACACTCACCTTAGCAAAGCCAGTCATTCCCGAAGGTACAGCCCAGAACGTGCCCGGCCCTGCAGGGCCTGGAAGGGATGCAGTTGCTGCACATGAGGTATCGGTTTCCACGAATGCATATTCATTAAACAGGCTCATGGACTGGGGAACTGCAGCGTAGTCCATGACCTCGTCCCTGCCAAGGATATTTTGAGCTGCGACAAACCCTTCACGCCTTGCAACGGGAGTAAGGTGGGGAGAACCGGTCACATCACCGCATGCATAAATCCCTTTCGCACTGGTCCTCATTCGTGCGTCCACCACGATCTCGCCGTTGCTTCGTTTCTCGATTCCATGGATCATTTCAGACCGTGGGATAAGGCCCGCCGCGATGAACACCGCGTCACAGGGTATCTCGTAGGCTCCCTTGCTCCCTTTCAGGTGGACCTGTGAGATGGTCTCTTCCCTTTCGATGGAGATGAGTGAAGTATTTTCATGGATAGATGTGTTTCCCAGTTCCTTTCTGATCATTGGGATCAGCTTCGGATCAAGGTTTTTCAGGAGGCCGCTCCTGCTCACCAGGTGGACATGGGTGCCGAACTCCTGGAAGATGTATGAGAACTCGGCGGCCATGATGCCTCCTCCAATAATTACCATCTCATCAGGGAGACAAGACATCTTGCCGAGAGTGTGGGGTGTATAGACTCCCTCTGTATTGATGCCCGGGACCTCCGGTATGGCAGGACGCGACCCTGTTGCTGCAATGACTGCATCGGCTGCGAACCTTTCACCATCAATAAAAACAGATGTCCCGTCAATCCGCCCTTCCTTCCCATACACGATACTCACTCCCGAACCACGTGTTTCTGCATCGAGTATTCCAGCAATCTTGTCCTGAATCGCCTTCATTTCATAAAGAAGGGCAGGGAACCGGATGCGAGGGACATTTTCAATAACTCCCAGGTCCTCCAGGCGTCGTGCAGAGGTGAGTACTCGTGCTGCCTCGTTGAGAGCGCAAACCACCATGCATCCGTAGTGGAGGCACTGGCCGCCGATACCATTCTTTTCTATCAGTGTGACGTCAAGCCCGCCAAGAGCAAGGGTGATAGCAGCTGTTCTCCCTGCCGGTCCGCCGCCAAGAACGACAATCATGGAAACGACCTAGAGGATCTCCACACCCTCATCCATAGGGACAGCGAGGATCTCCCCCGTAGTAGCATTCACTTCAATGATCTTCTTGCCCCTCACCTGCCAGACAGGTACGTATACTGATGTAACTTCGAGCTGGATGTTCTTGCTCTCTGGTTTGATCACTTTCTCCTCGTAGAAAATAGCATCCCCTTTTACCTGCTTGATCCTGACCTGTCTAGTCAGCATATCGACAAGGTCCTTGAATATCTGATCAGAGGCAGCCTCCTTAGATATTTTGGGTTTCACCACCTCGGAATCTGCAGGGGCCTCCCTCTCGGCAACAGCACTCCCGTCCAGCTCTATTCTAAGTCCGTTGATAGCGTTGATGGCTCCCACTCCCTCGCCATCAAACAAAACCTTGTGATCCTTATACGTCTGCTCACCGGAACTGACATAATGGAAGTACCAATGGGGCATAAACCGGAGGGTGGGCTTTCCTGCTACCCCCGCTATCTTTTCAGCGGCCTGCATACTTACTTTTATGGGGAGATGTGGTATCGTAATTCCAGACCCTGTTTCTTTCTCGGGTTCAATCTCTTTTGAGGAGAGAACCTCCTTCTGTACAGAGGCAAACGAGAGGGAGAGGGTTCTCTCAAGGACACGTGCAAGCGCAGATTCACCGGAGTACCTTACAAACTCGTGTACGCCCCAGACAATGCAGTTCTCTGTTTCTATCGTCTCTTCAAGGGTAAATACAAGTTTTCGGCACTCCATCTCCTTATCATCAACTTTAAGGCTGAAGCGGGTGCGGTCAAACTCTTCAATCTCAGCACCGTCGTTTGAGCAGAGAACAAGGAGTACTTCTTCTTCACGTATCGCTGAAAAATCGAAAGGAGCTTCCACCTCCTGCACTTCAAAACCCGCAGTTTCCAGTATCGACTTGACTGCAATTCCTGCATTTTCCCGCAATTTTCCGTCCATCAACCATACATTTCCTTCATCTTATAGAACAATTTTTCTATTGCGTGATCGATGAATTAGTGATGAATCTTCCCCTGAAGTTTGTCAGTCATAAAATTGAAGAGTATGCATTACAGGTCACCTACGATCCCAGAAAGGGTTCCGGCAGGTTTGTGTACAACCTGTCCCTGATCGATTCAAAAGACCTCGAGAGATCCATTGCCGTTTACAAAGATGCATTCAAAGCTGGAGTATGCGTGAGTGGGCTTGTCAGGTTTGCTTCAAGCGGGGAAGAGATAGGGGATTTTACAATTCCTGCAGACAAAACAGGGATTATCACGGTGTGCAGCACGACACTGGATGGGATCCTGATGCACCGTGGGGTTCCATTGAATCCCATAGGCGGCGGGGTGGTTGAGATCGAGCAGCGGATACCACGGAGGTTCACCCACCTGATCCTCTACCAGCATACCACGATCGATCCCCTCCAGGTGCTGATCGCCCAGGAGATAACATCAATTACTGATGTCATGCGAAAAGGAAGCGGGACTATTCTCGCAAATATAAGGGAATGTCACATGGAAGCTGAACATCTTGTTGGGCAGGTGATAGACGATCTGACAGGATCGCCTTTTACCGGTATACTTGACATCGGACCCCCGAATAGCCCGGCGCTTGGAGTCCAGGTCAGCCCCCAGT